>MDSV01145285.1_pt1 | contig 43010 bp, 40 predicted proteins | sample 810851 | NCBI WGS metagenome assembly MDSV01 (sample SAMN05326640, study PRJNA326480) | marine metagenome | isolation source: seawater | place: Atlantic Ocean: North East | collected 2012
GCTTGTTGGCGTCTTACACCCATCATAGCAGCCTGTTGGTTTGACCTGCGGGAGTCGCTAATCATCTTACGAGCGCCAGCGGAACCTATTCCGAATAGTGAAAGTGCCTGAATCGTGGCTCCATCGGACAACTCGCCCTTGTTATGGTAGGCCATTATCTCTCTAGGGTCGGCGAAACCACCGTTTCTACCTGCCATCTGAGTGTGAGTAAATCTCTTTCTTTGGGCTCTTGCCCTTCCTCTCTTAGCAGCACCTATTCCATAGAAGGGGCTGTTTAACTCAGGATTTGATACTCCGAAATAACTCATCTTAACGCCTCAACAATCGATAGAAAAGAGCGCCTCCGGCACCATGAATGATAACTTTTCCAGTTCCAGCCCCTATTCTAGTTACTAGATTGTCTCCCTTTATTGGCTTCAATAGACCGTGATTCCAACCTAGGGTGGGGTGTAGGTAAACTGCTGTCGAGGCTACGAACGCCTTGTTAGCGACGGTAGAGTCAAACTTGGCTCCTAAAGCGTACATTCCGCTGACGGCCATTGATGTGGCCCCTGCTAACTTGGCCCAAGCCACGAACTTTCCGCCTAGAGCCTCGTCGTGGGCGTAGAATGGGCTTAATGCGTAGTAGAGAGGGGCTTCATCAGGCTCTTGATGCACTGGATTTCTTATTGTGTACCCGACATTTGGTGGGTACGGGTTACTAGAAGTGCTTTTTCCACCACCTCTAGGGCGAGCGGTTACCTTTGGTTTAGCAGGTTCAGAAGCAGTTGCTTGCTGGTATGGCTCATTACCTAGAAAACCCGACATATCCATCTCGTCAAACTCTCTATCCACGTCCATGTCGTCGTCGCTCCCGTAAAGAGAATACCTGTTGTAAGACATCTCTAATCCCTCAATTCATATATGCTCTATATGCTAGTCCTACTATACCTATACCAGTAAGTAGTTGTTGTGTGGTCTGCCTTGGTTGCTCTAACTTCTTCTTTGTCCAATCAAGAGCACCACGCGCACCCGGCATGTCTTGACCGACGTAAATCATCCCAAGTAGGATGAGTCCTGTTCCACCTAGAGTCTCACCTAGGCTAAACCCATCTAAAGAAACAGGTTCCTTAACCAAAGGCGTTACTCTGCGGTGTTTAATGAAACTAGCAGGGTTCATCTGAGCAGTCATTTCTCCTGCCGCCCCGTAAGCGGGAAGAGAGCCGTTATGTGCGTTTCCCATGTGCCTATACAGGGAATGTCGTTGGTTCTGAGAGGCTACCATCTACCTTTCGCACTAGGCACCCTAACTTAAGCAGTTTGGCCGTTCATCCCGTTAGGGACTTGCCCGCCCATCATATTCTGCTGTGGGTACATGCCTTGTTGTGCGCCGTACATTCCGGCTGGTGGTAGACCTAGTGAACCTCTAATAAGGTTAGAACCGAATGCTCCGAGTGCTCCTGAAAGCCCTCCACCTTGCTGTTGCTGCTGCATCAATTGTTGTTGCTGCCACTGCTGCTGCTGGTTACCCATTTGGTTGTTCATCATGCCCATTTGGTTGTTCATCATGCCCATTTGGTTGTTCATCATGCCCATTTGGTGTCCAAACTTGTATTGGTTCAGGACAGACGAGGATTCGGCGTCTGCTGAGTTGATTCTCTGTTGTGGTGTTGTCACCATTCCGCTAGGGTCAGTTCCCTGTACCATTCTACCTAGGATGGTGTCGATGTTCTCCTGAGTTATGGTGGAATAGCCGAGGGTCGCTGCCTGTTCCGCATTGATAGTAGAGGATATTATAGGCGAGTTGAACCACTCGTAGAGTTCCTTCTTGATGATTATCGAGATAAGTTCCGCTAATCCGACCAAGAACTCCGGACTTTGCGCTAGGAAAATATCCATCTCGTTAGGATGCCTAGCAATCATGTGGTGTATTAACTCGATTTGCTCGGTGTCTAACCCACCACCTGTCCACTGATTCATCATTTGCATTCCGTAGTCCTGCAAGCCCGATTGTTGTGCCGCGTTAGCGAACATGTTCATCTGCTCTTGACTGACTCCCGCCCCTATTCCGGGGATTTCTAGCGTATTCTTGTTACCAAATAGTCCCATTTATCTCGTCTCCGTATTGTTTGTCTGTATGCTCCCCTGAGCACCTACCTGTTGTGTCGAAGGGGTGTGTGCTTTTAACTTCCCTTCTTGTAAAGCGACCAATTTTGTCCTCAAAGCCACATGATAGCCACAATTAGGGCAATCTGTGCCGTCTTTGAGTTCCAAAACAGGTATTCCGTCGTTTCTCGCCTCTAGCATGACCGGTTCCCACTTTTGCACCAGTGGTGGCTCAGGGTCTTTCCTCTTCTTAACCACGGGTACGAAGGTGATTCCCCTCTTCATCATGCGAGTGAGTAACTTTGGGTCGGCTTCTGCGTCTTCTTCGACCAGCCATTCCGTTAGTTTGTGATAGAGCATTAGGTGCTGAGGGCAGTAAGTACCCGACATGGGTACTCCTTTTCCTTCCAAAACACCGCTCCAAGGTGTGAACTTCTTTAGCATACCGGCTTTGTCCCTCATGTAGATGTCCTTCAACGCCCCATAGTCAGCCGTAGTGCAATCTACTCCGTCTATAACGCACTGGGTCGGTAGTCTATGAGCCCATTTGCCTCCGAACCACCATCTCTTTGGAGAGAAAATGCTTCTCTTAGTCGGTCTTAGAGCCTTAATCGCTCTCCTTATGTTCTGTCTTCTTCTCTTTTTCTCGTCAGGATGGCTTGAAAACTCAAAATCAACCTGCGCTACTACTTCCGTATATGTGTCGTCTGTCATATTGTTAACCCCTTGTAAAGTGCGTCTTGCACATTCCAACTATACCTAGCGCTCATAGCGTCCATGTATACTGGAATGTCCATTTCTTGTAGTCTGAATAGGTCTTGTCTAAACACGTCGAATATACCATGCCTAGCGATAAAACCCTTCTTCCAAGTCTCGTGGTCCTCGTCGCTCATCCACTCATCGGCTTTGTTAGCGATTACGATTACTCTACGAGGGTACCATGACTTCCATCTCAACCACCCTCTAAAGGTGAGGCCTCTAGGTCGTCTTTTCTTCTTTAGCGCTTCTACGAAGAACGATAGCGCTGCTTGATTATCTACATTATTCCTATCTAGTATATGTCTATGGTCTAATACTACGAATACATTCTTAGAATCTCTATTAATCATATCTGCTAGCCATAGGGTTCTGTATTCGTCGTGACCGCCTAAGTCCCTAGAAACTACCGTTCTAGCGAGTCCTTCTGACTTTACTCTCTTCTTGGTAGCCACAGGGGGTACGAAATTACCTAACCAGTTCTTCCTGTGGTGGGTTCTCTCGGCGTCTGAGAACATCCTCACTTCGCCTCTAGTGGTCAATTGTCTGTCTAGAGTCGTCTTGCCCGTACCGGTAGCGCCTATTACGCTGATTTGCACCGGCACTAGAGATGCTAGAGTGGAGGAAAGTCTCCATATACCATGGGCGATGATGATTTCTGCCGCCATTTAACCAAACCACCTATCAATCAAGAGCCCTACTACCCCGTTGTTCTCAGAGGAGGTAACGATGAAGTAGTCGATTAGAGAGACCATGACTCCACCGGCGAAGAAGGCAAGGATAGAGATAACCATCCATCTTAGACGCATATACCTGAACTGCCACGTCATACCTACGGACATATTTTGCATGATTGTTGCCGCTTGGTCTTCTGCATCGTCACTAAAGAGAAGGCCCATGTTGGTAGCACCATCCTGTTGTCGTCATCCTACCACACTCAGTTCCCATCGATGTTATCCCCTTGCATGGTATTTTTTCCTCTTTCTCATCCTCTTCTTCTAGTAAATGGCTCGTGTTTCCTGCTACTGCGTCCTCATAAGCCTCTAATTGTTTCAGTTCTGTGTCGTCTGATTGTTCGTCTGATTGTCCAGCCCCTGCTGTTGGGACTGGAAACGCCCTAAAGGGGCTTGGGTCACCGTCAACTTCGGTCCAATAGGGAGACCACCCACTGAGAATCTGTCTAAACCTAATTGCCTAGCCAATTCGTCTAGGTTCATTTCCGGATTAATCTGTTGTGCAGTTTGATTGACTTGATTCTTCATGTTGTTGAGCATCATCTGTTCCTCGGGTGATATGATACCGTCTGCATTAGCCATGGCTTGAGCGTTTTGGAACTGCTGCATCTGCTGCTCGAAGAGCCATTCGGTTCTCTGTTGCTCTACATCGAACTTTATCTTGGCCATCCGCCTCTTGTTCTTGTTCTTCATACGCCTTAATTGACGCCTGTAATTAGTTGAGTCCTCGAAAATGGTTCTGTAAACCATGTAAAGAGCCGCTTGGAAGGAGAAGGCAAGCATTCCGAAGAACACGGCTGACTGCCACACCTGACCGAATTGACTCCACTCCCATGACTCGTATAGCATGATAGCGAGAGCGAGGAATACGGATTGTACTCCCATCGAACCTATCAGTCGGTTCTCTGATTCTTTCTGTAACTCGGCCATATCTTCTTGGTCTTGAGGTACTCTACCTGTGTTCATCGAGTTGTAATATAAGTCTACTAGCGGGCTTCTTGGGGGTTCTATCGGCATGTTTTATTCTCCATTAATCTACAATGTATAGCCTATCGGCTTTATTGTTTGAAAAGTAAGCGATTCCGCTATCGTCCTCTACCATGAGTAGATAACTTACGCCGGAATCCTTCAAAGCAGCGAGAGCATTGGTTACTTTTTCCTCAATAGTTGAATCCATCGTCTCCAATCTCCTTTACTGAGTGCATTTCGATTATGTTATCGATACGCAGTAACTGAGAAGCAATATTGGTAGCACTTTCAAGTGCTTGAGAGACTACTCTAGTAGGCTCTACTACCCCTGCTTTCAGCATGTCTTTTCCACCGCCTTCCTCAACGTCGACTCCGTAAACGGAGCCGCTTTCGGACGAGTGGAGGTGCCTTAGAGCAATAAGTGTATCGAGTGGGTCTAACCCACTATTTTCTGCTAAAGCGGATGGAATTACCTCCAATGCTTCGGCAAAGGCGGTGATTGCTAACTGCTCTCTACCACCTACACTGTTTGCATATTCTTTGAGTTCTTTCGATAGGAATAGGAAGGGCGCACCGCCTCCCGGTACAACCTTTCCGTCTTCGATAGCGATAGTAGTTACCCCTACTGCGTCGTCGAACGCTCGGGATATCTCATCTGTCGCTGATTGTGTAGGGCCTCTAATAAGAACGGACACTGCTGCGTCTGTCTTGTTGCCTGTTAGTTTGATGAGTGGCTTCTCGCCAACCTTGATTTCCTCTACTTCTCCGCTAGACCCTAGGTCTTCTTCCTTCAAGTCGTCTATTGCCGACACTATGCGTGCGCCTGTGGCCTTAGAGACGGCTTCCAAGTCGCTTCTAGCAACTCTACGAGCGGCGTAGATACCGTTCTTGGCTAGATATTCCTGAACATATCGGTCAATGTCGCGCATACAGAAGATAACTGTGGCTCCGCTGTCGATTAGATTCTGAGCGATACCGTGTAGTTGCTCCTTCCTACTTTCTATGAACTCCTGAACGGCTGCGTTATCGGTAACTTGAACCTGAACCTGTTGAGCGAACTCAGGTAGAGTGATATCCACATCTACTATGGCGACTTTAGCGTCTTTCACTTTATCAGGCATATTATGATGAGACTTCTCTCTATCTACTAGTATACCTGCTATGGCAATAGAATCACTTACTCTACCTCCTGACCTTCTTACTATGGATATATTATCTAGAGTAGTAGCGTTAGCGACTTCAACACAAACCGACGATAGATGGTCCCCATCTATCTCAGCGGTCTTTCCAGTCATAGCAGTGGCCGCAACGGTCTTTAGGATGTCGTCATTAACATCTAGAGCCATGTTAGGGAGAACTTCCTGAGCCTTCCTGTTAGCAAGAGCGAACCCCTTGGCGATACGCGTAGGGTGTATTTTTTTGTCGAGTAAATCCTGTGCCTTGTCCATCAGTTCGCCGGTGATTACAACGCTGGTCGTCGTTCCATCGTAGCAGTTCTCCTCTTGAGTCCTCGCTACCTCAGTGATAATCTTAGCAGAAGGGTGGTTTAACTTGGTCTCTTTTAGAATCGTAGCACCGTCATTGGTCATCACGACTTCTCCCGCTGCATCTACCATCTCCTTATCCATACCGTAAGGTCCTAGAGTAGATTTCACAAGCCCTGCGACCTGCTTCGCTATTGAGATGTTAATCTGATGAGCAGTTACCGTCTGCGCATTTTGCTTTCCGTCGATTGCTTCGTTCATCAGGACCTCACCTCGTAACTACCGTCTTTGTATTCCTTCCATAGGCCGGATATCTCAGAAGCAGCCATTCCCTTGTGGGCTGAACGGAACTGAGGCCAAGTTAGTCTAACTTCCTCAGTTTCTTCTTCCAATTCTGTAATAACCTCTCCCGAAGATGACACGCTTACCTTGGTCTGCGGTCCTCCTACAACATGGTAAGGTTCTCCGACCGGTTCGGGCGTCTCTTCGACTACTTCCTCAGACGGAAGAACTTCTTCTTCTGAGACTTTCTCATCGAACTCCTCGATAACTTCGTCTATTTCGGAAGAAACTTCCGACTTCGACTTCATTCCAAATAGTCTTCTTAGAAACTTCATAATCAAGCAGACTCCTCCGCCGTGAATATGTCGTCAGTTTTTTCTGCGGCAGGTACCGGCGGCTCCACAACTGTCTTATCGACTGTCACAGTTGTTCCCTGTAACTTTTCGAAGACCTTACCGTTCGCTTCTTCCAACTTGGTCATCAAGTCGAAAACGAACTGAACCATCCTGAACCCACGGGCTTGGACATTCTGCTCTACAAGGTTGTAGAGGAATATCACCTGACCGTCTGTCAGGGTCACATCCGATTGTTTGGAAAAGCGTTCGTCTAGTAAGTCAATTGTCGGGCTACCTTGTTCTGTATTCTCCTCAGGCATAAAGTAAGGTCGACATTCCCGACGGTATAAGTATTGCCGACAAAGAACCTAGCAGTCGATGGCGTTTTCCCATATTCCGGGAAGCGTCTTGATGTGCTCATAGCACTGCTTGATTGCGTTGTACTGGTCATCATCCTCGTCATCGGTATCTAGTTCGAATTGGAAGTTCTGCCCACCGATGAATGACTTCTTGTCGTTGTAGGCAACGAGGTCAGACCATACCTTGACCTTGAACCTCATAACGAAGTGAGTCCTGTCAATCAAGGTTCCTTCATCGTCATAGTCTTCTGTCCTTCTCTCTATGTGAGCGTTCTCTACGATGGCGTAGGCATTGTTGCAAGTTATCCCGTAAGGCGTCTCCCACTGCACTTCCAAAGCCATCTTAACTACCCCAAACTCCTATGTTGTCAGTATACTGCGAATATTGGTTTGTAATAAGTGTTCTGTATTCATCCATTGTCAGTGGGCTATCCACTAACCAAGTGTCTCCCCATACTGTATCGAATGAACTTCCTGCTGGTGGTGTCCAAGACTCGAAGTCATCGACTACCAAGGTAAAGGAGTCATCCTTAGGGCAGTGACTCCAAACCAAATCGACCACATCTTGTTCAAGTTCCACGATAGTAACAGATGTTACATTCGGGTTGTCTATCAACGGTTGATGAACCATTCCCAACCCAAGACCGCCGATTAATACGTCTCCTGTTGCGTTGTCCCACAACCACTGGTGCTCGTTGTACTCCGCTTGCGAGTCTTGCATTATAGGCATGGGGCAGGAGTTTTTAATCAACACAGTATGGGTCTCGTAGGGCTCATTCTTCATGGCTAAGTACTGCTGCCACATTCTGCTTTGGGTTTCGCTAGTGTATTGAGTCACTATGTAATTACCCGATATACCAGTGGGAATACTTACTTCTATTCTCGTCATATTAATCAACCCGTGTAACTGTACGTTAGTACTAGCGGTGCGGCCTCTGTTGTGCCACTTGAGTTAGTTGCTTCTGCTTCTATCTTAATTACGACTTCATCACCATTGGCGGGGAATGTGAACCCACCCCTGCCTCCTCCGAACGTTATAACCAAGTCTTCTCCTATACTGGAGGAGGTTGCATCTTGCGAAGTCGAGGGCGAGCCTGTGAGTGATGCCGAGCAACCGTTGCTCAGGCTCGAACTTGCAAGGGTTACATCCCAAGCATAACTGGTTGCTCCCGTTGCACGAATATAGCCGACGTACTTTAGTCTCTCAAACGACTCACATCCAAAGTAGTAACTGGGATATTGACTAATGTCCACATCTATTTCTAATGTATATTGGCCACTCTGCAAACTGTATGTTTCAGCGCCTGTTAGTTCGTTGCCTAAATCTTCTCCCCCACAACCGTCATTGTGCAACGAGGTTATGGCGTTGTTGTAGTTACCACTCGATGAGGTAGCGATACTGACTGATGTCGGTGCGGAGCCACCACCACCACCTGCATTTGCTGTCTTGAGTTGTTGTGCGACTCCTGCAACACCTATCATTATCGAAGCCATTTCAATCACCCGATGTATATCCAAGTGTTAGTGGCAACTGCCACATAGGTTCTAGCAGTCTCATCGGCCATAGCAGCGTGAGCAGTCCACCCTGATGCTATTGCGTTTGAAGTACCTAGATTCGGTGTAGCAGCCCCACCAGTGTTGTTGATGATTGTGTATTGCTGTCCCGACTCTGCTGTTGCAGGTAGGGTTAGTGTTCCACCTGTCCAGTAGACATAGGAACCGGATTGGTCATCCGTTACTGTCGTATTGCTTGATACTGACTGCACCTTAATCTTTAGAGCCCTAATTCCGTTAGAATCACCATTAATCCAAGTGACTGAGCCATCACCATTACCTATGCGTATCGCACTATCTTGACTTACCGAACCTGTATCTAAAGCACCAATTACCAAATTGTTCGACCCAGTCGTGATGTTATCGCCAGCAAGGTGTCCGATGAGAATGTTATTTGCACCTTGAGTTACTAACTCCCCAGCCTCATAGCCTATCGCTATGTTGTTATCACCGGTAGTGATATTTTCTAAAGAATATCCACCAACAGATACGTTGTAGTCCCCAACGTTAGAGGCACCTGCACCATACTGAGAGAAGGCTCCTATCGCTATGGAGTGAGTACCGCTTTGTTGCCTAAATGCCCTATAACCTACGGCTACGTTATATTGTTCGGTATCAAATCCATATCCGGCTTCGTAACCTATGCCTACGTTGTTTCCTCCGCTTGTCTGACTGTATAGAGCATGATGACCCACTGCTACTGAGTTGCTAGCAGTGCAACTTTGCAGTGCTGACGGGCCTACTGCTACGTTGCTACCGCCTGTTTGTACGTTGAAGAGGCTTCGGAAGCCTATCCCGACGTTCGAACCACCGGAAGTAACATTCTTCAATGGCTCGAACCCTACACCTACGTTATAGTCACCGGAAGTTAGGTCCTCAAATACATCTTTACCAAGACCTATGTTACCGGTAGCGCTGCTTAGTGTCCCTGTTGTTGGAGCAGAACCATCGCTATCTGTTTGAAGTAAGAACCCGTTAGTAAAGTTGGTAATATCCACTATCACATCAGTTAAGCCGTTAGCCACAGTAGCGCCGCCACCACTTTGAGCATCCACATAAGCCTTAATCGATTGCTGAGTTGCTAGAGCAGTGTTCGAGTCGGTGGACAAGTCGTCTTCATCTAGGATTGTTGTGACTCTAGAGCCACTTCCAACCTGCAACCCTGAATCGCTTATATTCATCCTCGCTGTTCCACCTGTTTGGAAAGACTGCGTGTCTGTACCAAAAGCAATCTTATTATTGGTGTCACCATCATGAATCAAGTCAGTTCCAATCGTCACTGTACCGAAAGTAGGAGAGGCGCCTGCAAGAATTACTGCCGTACCTTCTACCGTGATTGCTCCTGAGGCGGACCTTGCGATTGTCGTGTCACTAGCGTGACCTAATTCAATGCTATCTACTTGCATGACGCCATCTACGTGTAGCAACTGTGCAGGGCTAGTCGTTCCAATACCGACGCGGTCAGTAGAGGCGTCTGTGAAGAAGAGGTCAGTCACACTGTCTCCCTCAATGCGGAGGTCAATGTCTGCTCCACCTTCGTTGAAGATGATGTCACGAACGCCACCATCGAGTCGCATATACTCATAGTCATTTAGACCGGAGCCACCACTCGATGCTACATTTATCATCAGCCTGTCGCTGTTATCGAGTGTGTTTATCTGACCATACATCTTTGTTATGCTATACTTGCTTCCGTCTGATTTCTCGGCTGACCATAGAATCTGTCCTAAGTCATCAGTGTTTGCAGGTGAGGATGAGTTTCTGTATAACTCCAATATGGGTGCATCTGCTGCACCTGCATCAGTAGACTCCAAGAGAAGTGTTGTCGATGTTCCTGATGCGGTGACCCCAAGAGTGGTTCCATCGAATGTGAGGTTTGCCTCGCCGTTCAATCCGCCTGACCCTGTCGCGGTCACGACTCTGTTATTCGCGTCATTCGCTAATGACACGCCGCCTCCCGTATTCGCGTCGACATACGCTTTGATTGACTGCTGAGTCGCTAGAGCAGTTGCCGAGTCGGTGGACAAATCGTCTTCATCTAGGATTGTTGTGACTCTCGCACCAGTACCAATCTGCAACCCTGAGTCGCTAATGTTGAATCTCGCAGTCCCACCTGTCTCGTAGGATTGAGTGTCTGTACCAAACGAAATGAGGTTGTTAGTATCGCCCGAATGAACAATGTCGTCGGGGATGATTAGGTCCCCGCCGATTGTGACCCCTGCGTTGAATGTCGCTGCTCCTGCATCGGCCATTTCAAGAGTGAGTGCTGTTATGGTACTACTGTTGTCTACGCCCTTGAACACCATGGGTTCGTTGTTAGTATCTGCCTTGATTACGAAGTCCCCACTGGCTCTCTTGAATCTACCAAAGTTCGTCCCAGCCTGTGAGAGAATTATGTCTGTGCCTTCCGCATCTAGAATTATATCTCCTGCGGCATCCAAAGTCATGTCACCGGATGAGAGGGCTATCGTCGTACCGTCGATATTGAAGTTATCAATGTCGATTCCGGCATCTGCTGTGATTTTTGATGAGAACGTCTTGGAACCTGAGAAAGTCTGAGTTCCTGAGAGATGCGCTGTGTCTGAATCCAAGTAGGCAGAAGCGATGACACCCCCATTCCAAGTTCCAGCGGCTATTGTCCCTGCATCTGTTATTCCACCGCTAAATGTGGTTGCTTGGACAGCAGTTAATGAGTTGGAAGTACCAGTAATCCAAGTAACGGTCGCGTTACCCGACCCTATCGAAAGTTGAGTGTCTCCTGTTGCAGAAGAAACATCAGGACTTCCTATAACGACATTCTCACTACCTGAGGTGATATTATCGCCAGCATTTGCTCCTATGAGGATGTTGAACCCACCACCGGCTACTGCCTTTCCTGCTCTGAAACCAATCATCGTGTTCTTAGCACCAGCAGTGACTCCTGTATAGTTGGCCTGATACCCAACAGCAGTGTTGTATGACCCCGTGGTCGCTGCTGTCATGGCTTGGTAACCCATCATCGTGTTTCCGTCACCACTGGTGATAGCGTCACCAGCAGAAGACCCGATTGCGATACCCTGCTCGGCACCTGCTACTGAACCACCATACGCATTATGCCCAATCGCTATGTTGTTGCTTTCCGTGTCAGGAGCGTCTAGCGCACCTAAGCCAATCGCCACATTCGAACTGCCTGTTGTTGTTGCGGCACCTGCTTGGTAGCCCACGAAAGTGTTGTTATCGCCGGTGGTTACTGCCGTTCCTGCGTCATATCCGACTCCAACATTGAACTTTCCGCCGTCGGTGACAATTCCTGAGACGTACTGGGTGATTGAGTCCAATGCGTTCTCACCGAGACCGACGTTCCTCTGTGCCTCATCGCCGGTAGGCCCTGTGACTGCGTCGCTCAATGCTCCTAACTCGGAAGCGCCTGAGCCGGATGGTACGGCCCATGAGAAAGTCCCGTCCCCGTCTGAGCGAAGGAACTGGCTTGAACTACCGTTACCTGAGACGTTCAACTCCGAAGCACCGATTGTGTTGTCTGTGACGTCGATGGTCGCGGAATAATCGCCACTCGCAGTTCCGGTCTCGCTTGAGATGGTAATCGATGCTCCTCCAGTCAAATCCACTCCGGTTATGTCTCCAGTCACGGTAGTGTAGTTGTAGGACTCGATTTTCTCCTTGATTGCTTGCGAGGTCATCAGGGAAGTGTCATTATCGGTGAATCCAGTGTTGATGGTGGTTACTCTTGCACCGCTTCCTCCTAATCTGAACCCGCTATCTGTGATATCGACCCTACTACTTCCTCCGGTGGTGAATGTTTGGGTATCTGTCCCAAAGGTGAACTTGTTGTTGGTGTCCCCTGAGTGAATCATGTCGCTAGCGATTGTGACTGTTGAGAACGTCACATCGTCTGAGGTTCCAACTGCTTGGCCTATCGCTACATCATTTGCGTTGACAGTCACACCAGTCCCTGCACCCACCGCTAGGGTTCTAGTAGACGCGATGGTTCCTCCACCAGTCAAACCATCACCGGCAGTTATTGAAACGCCACTATGGTCTATGTGTTCGTTAGCAACGAAGTCAGAAAAACCGTCGTGGAATGCGCCACCTGATACTGCAACCCCTGTCCCACCAAGAGTGATTGCATCAGCCTCTAGTGTACCGTCTACGTCGACATCTCCACTAATGTCTAGGCTAGTCGCTTCAATCTCACCCGATGCTTTGAACGTAACACCATCAGCATTACCGACTCTGAATATGATTTGGTCGTCGGTGGAGAACTTAATTTGGTTATGAGCGTCTCTACCGACCACTAGACTCGTGTTCAACATGGAGGTTTGTGCTGTCAAAGCAGCCGCTAACCTACCCGTTGCTAACGTGCCTGAACTTATGTTGGAGGCGTTAGTGGTATCTGTTGTTGCAGATGACGCTAGTGATGTCCCACCAAGAGTGATTGCATCAGCCTCTAGTGTACCGTCTACGTCGACATCTCCACTGATGTCAAGACTCGTTGCTTCGATTTCTCCTGACGCTTTGAATGTGACACCATCAGCATTACCGACTCTGAATATGATTTGGTCATCTGTACCAAACTTAATTTGGTTATGAGCGTCTCTCCCAACGGCTAGGCTTGCGTTGATTACAGAAGTAATTGTAGTCTGTGCAGCCTCTACCGCAAATGTCCTATTAGCGGCTATTGTGCCTCCGCCACTTAGTCCATCTCCAGCAGTCAAGGTTACACTTGTATGGTCTATGTGTTCGTTGGCTACGAAATCAGAGAAGCCGTCGTGACTTGCGCTACCGGCAAGTACCACCGCTGTGCCTTCAACAGATAGTGTCCCACCGCTACCACTGAGAGTGGTTTGAGAAGCGTGTCCTAATTCAATAACACCGGTTGTGGTAATTTTGTCTATGTAGGCCTCGGCAAAGTAAAGACTGCTTGTTCCCAAATCGCGTGTACTGTCCCCATCGGGTACAATATCTCCGCCAACAATTAAACCGTTCTTTACCCTAAACTCATTCGCCACGAGGTTCACCTATCCCACTCGTGGGGCTCTAAAATCAAGCGATTGTCGCTATTCTAGTAGCCACCACCCTTACTTTATGTCCACTTGAGTCTGTGCCTGCGGTGTTTGCAGCGTATGTCAGGCTGATTGTGCCGCTTGAGTTAGCGACTGAGAAAGTTCCGAGTTCGGTGTCGCTGTAAAGAAGAGCGTACTGTGTCAACTCCGCAAAGTCAGTACTATGTCCTAAGGCTAGGATTTCGGTGCTCATGAACTCGTTCGAGTCTTCGTCTTCTACAAGAATCAGATATTTGGTAGCGGGGTAGGAAGTCACGGCGAAAGAGTCGATTGTACCGCTATTCCCATCGGTTATAGCAGCGATTGCTTGTGACCCTGAGGTTATGATTGCGTCTTGGGTCCCCGAAGTGTTGATGGACAGTGTGGTAGCGTCTAAAGTCCCCACATCTAGGTCAGCAAGGGTGAAGCCACTAGTCGTGTTGACCGTAGTGGTGGGTTCTGCATGACTGTTCCCAGTCGTTGCGAATAACTTGTAGGTGTCACTGTCGCTTGCGTCCCTGAATAGCCCAGTGTATTTGGTACCTGAGGCGACGTACTTAGCATAGAAACCAATGTCGAGCGAATCCGCTGAGTTGCTTCTTGCTAATTGCATCAAAGGGTCCTCCACTGTGACAGTGGCAACGTCTTGTTGGACGGTGTCCCCGCTCACTGTGAGGTCTCCTAGGATGGTTACTCCTCCCGAGCCATCGAATGTTATTGCAGAGTTACCGCCACTATCTTTGACCTCGTTACCATTGACTCTTATGTCTCCGCTGAAAATGGTGGTTGCTTCGGTTATCGTAAGTGTGTTGGCGTCCGTGTTGACGACGGTCGCCCCGTTACCGAAGTTCAAGTCATTTCCTGAAATGGTAACATCACCTTCGAAAGAGGCTAATTTGTCAGCATCCAACGTCAGCACCTTCGACACGGTGGTTCCATTGACCGTGTAGAACTCCAAATCTGCGTCATTGTTGCTTCCATCCCAAGCATCTCTACATACTGCTTGGATTCTTGCGCCCACGGATTGTGTGTTACTGGTGTCTTCCGCACCAACGAAGTCAATCACTCCGAGCCTATGGTCGTTAGCCATCACCGCACCATCGTCAGACCCTAGAGTCAGTATACCACCGCTGGCAGCACCACTGGCGGAAGTGTCGATGATTTTCATCACAGTGTCGGAAGCCGACATAGTGAATGTGTCCAAACTGGCAATCGATAGGTCCCCACTGGAGTAAGTAACGTCCGAGAGTGAACCTAAAGCGCTTGCACCAGCAGCAGTCAAATCGGTGCCGTTCCAATGTAGGGCGCCGTTCTTATTGTACAACCTACCAGCAGTAACGGATGGTGACGACTGTGAAGGCTCGACGTAAACCACCCCTCCTAGCATTCCGTACAACTGCTCGTTGTCTGCTAAGGCATGTGAGATGTTTCCTGAGAAGTTAATCGTGGTACCGGAAGAACCAGTTACCGTACCGACGAGGTTCCCACTGGAGTCGTAAAGTTTCTTGCCGCTTGTTATACCAGTCAAAGTCGGGGAGCCGCCTGAATTGTCGTCGACGGTAATCGCACTGGCCGAGCCACTGGCGTAACCGCCGCCGTTATTGACGTAAACCCCTAGTGGACCAATCCCACCGCAGGTACTTAATTCGATACTCTGACTGCGATTAGTTGTTGCAGAATATGTTTGTGACGATGCAAGCACTTTCAATCCTGAACTGGAGGATGTTGAAGTCCCTATTGCCATGTTTCCAACAGTCGATATGCGGAGCAGGCTTTTGCCTGAAACAAGAGGGTTCAGTTGAGTTGTGCCAGCCTCTTGGATTGCACAGGAATCGTATTTAGCGGCGTGGAAACCGATGCTGAAATCCGTGCCGTTGGTAAGCCATCCTGCTCCCCATGTTCCTTCGGTCGCTAAGTCGCTCGACATGTCTTGGTCTATCCAAGACAAGGCGTTGCTTGTGTCTCTTGAGAAGTAAACCCCGTTGAAGTTTTGGTTATCAACGGTCTCCAAGACCAGCGCTGAACCCAAGCCGGGATGCAGATAAGATTCTTTTTGAGCCAATACTGATGAAATCCTTGCTTCGGTATATCCGGTTCCGTTAACGAAGAGGTTGGTGGTGTAGTTGGCCGCGCTTCCGCTCGCAGTTGCCGTAGCAGAAAATGTTCTAGGAGCGCCTCCACCACCTATATTGACAGCAGGTATGACCGTGTATTCGTTAACGGACCCGCTACCGTTTGCGGCAAAGTGTTGAGCGCCCTTGTCTGAGTTGTCTGCTGGTGCTTGGAAGAGAGTAACGGTTGACCCTGCGCTGGACGTAACCATTCCCGTTGCGTCGCCTGACCGGTTCCCACCGACAGCGACCGAGATGTGGTGCTTCTTGTTAAGTAAACCTTCAACGGTAAGACCGTCTATGATGACACCACCATTGCCACCGGAGTCTGCCCTTGGTCGTAGCATCAAGCGACCGAGTTCATCGTTGTTGCTTGCGTCTTGGATTCTTCCCTCTATCGTACCCATGTTGGTAGAATCCCCATTGTCGTCGTCGCCGAAGAACTGAATCACACCGAGTTTATCGTTGTCAGCAGTGTTACTACTACCCGCTTCTTTCTTGAATCTCAGAACGCCCCCATTGGCGTCGGAGTTGTCTTGATAGATTTCGAAGACGGGGTTTGCCCCACTTGTCGCGGTGGTTGAGAGTTGTAGTCCAACATCGGCGACGTGAGTCAAGAGAACATCGTCATTAGCGCCGAAAGTGAGTAAGGCACTATCAGAAGCAAGACGCAAATCATCTCCAACATATAAGTCTCCACCAATGCCTGCTCCACCTGTCACAATGAGTGCTCCGGAAGTGGTGCTGCTCGATGCTGTGCTTCCTGTGAATCTAGCAACGTTAGCATACAGGTTTTGAGAAATACCCACTCCACCAGTTACTATCAGCGTTCCGCTAGTGGTGTTGCTCGCATTGGTCCCATCTGTCATCGTCACTATTCCAGTTGAGGCAATCTGCATCTTGGTGGCTTGAGCATTAGCGCTTGACCCACTTCCACCAGCACCAGCGACATTGAACTTTATCGCACCGCCAGCACCGCTTCCGGTTCCTGCTCCACCTTGGACAATCATGTCGTTTCCGGCAGTATTTGTACCGGATGTTGCATCGGGGAATACGGTCAAATCGCCGTCGCTCTTTACCACACCGTCTAGAAGGGTGAGATTACCTGATGAGGAAGAGTTCTCAACGACATAAAGCCCATTTTTAACACGAAAGTTCGCATTTGCCATGTTTTTTTCCTCACGTTGTCAGTGCTTTGACGGCCACGTTGACCGTGTAGTTGTCAGAGTCCCCGACGTTGTTCAAGATAACTCTTGCGTTCCCGCCGTTGACGTCTGTCTTAACGTTCGCAAGCGGGCTGTCGCTATAAACTAGGCCATACTCGTTGATGTTGGAAGCGCTCCCGTTGTGAATTAGCATCACTTCCGAGACCTGATAACTCGAGTCAGTGGCGTTGGTTACCTGTATGTGATATTTCGCCGACCTGTATGTGGATACGTCTAGATTGGCGATTACGAACTCGGTTGAAGTGTTGCCGTCTCCCGAGAACGAGTAGGTCACGTTGTCTAGGTTCATCTCCTGTATGGAAACAGAACCATTGGTCTTGTGCTCTATGTTCATCCTAGGTAGGAACTCAACGGTGTAAACCACACCGTTCGCTAGGTTTTGCCCTGACTCCTTCTCTAGGTCGAAACCGATACTGGAAGAGGTTCCGCTCCCACTGAAGCCGGAATCGCCTTGGGTGTAGACTGTCGCCGAAGTCGCTCTAAAGACGGAGATGTCCTTCGGGTCGTCTCTTTGGGAAAAAATGATTCTACTGTTCAGGCCGTAGCCCAAGTTGTTGACGTAGGTCTCTGCCTCGGCTGCGGTCGAGCAGTTCGGGAAGGATGTCGCGAAGAAGTAATACTCCCCGTCCAAGGTGAACTTACCAGCAGCGAACCCACTGCTGGTTGCGTAGGTTGCGGTGAACATCCTAGTCCTTCTCAGACTCGGTATTTGGTCCAAGAGCCCCCAAGAGCCTGACTCCTTTCGGTAGAAGTCCCCATTGGTGACGTCAATCGCCAAGCCCCCGTTAGAGCCTGTCCCATCAGATGGGGTTCCTGTCGAGTAGGTAACTGTCGTTCCGCTCCCTGAGAGTTCCGACTCATCTACGGCTAGCGTAAGCACTCCCGTGCTGGCAGAGTAGGTTATGTCCATTCCGCTACCGGCATTGAGCCGGTTGAGAATACCATCTACGGTACCGTCGTTATCCGAATCAACCAACGGCCTTCCAACTGAAATATATCCCATTACATATCCATCCAGTAAATGTACGAGTAGACGCCACTAGGGTTAGCGTCGGCTATCACGTATATCTGCGATAACTCCGTAACGTCTATGAAAAATGAATCTGCTGGTCCTAGAGGGATTCCCTCGGGGTATTGATTTATCTGAGTCCCTGTCAGATTGCGCATGGTTGGTCCTCCTATGAATATCGTAGGCGTGTTCCTATGGTCGGCCTTGAGCATAAATCCCTTTTGGGCCTTTACCCCCTTCCCATTTAACTCAGGAACTAGTTCTACTAATTGTTGAGCGATTCCTGTCAGGTTCAGATTATCAGTGGTTAGCGAGACTATCCTACCTCCTCCACCAGTGTAGGCTGGAGTCGTTCCGGTGATTGAGAACGTCAAGGAATCTCCCAACTCGTATCCGTTTCCGACGAGAGGACTAACGAATCTAGTGTGTAATGTTAACTCTGTAATCAAACCGGTGGATGAGGTGAAGGTAATGTCTGCTTGCCCCCCTGTCCCTGAGCCACCGGACACGGACACTCCTGAGTACTTCCTCAGTCCCGAACTGGGGGTGTTGATTGCTCCACCTGAACTGAGGGTGTAAGGGCCTCCGGGTTGGAAGTTAGCGACGTATATCTTCTCGGCAGCGAGTAGGTCTCCTCCGATTCCCGTATTCATTTCATACTGCACCCTGCGTACTCCGTCAACCGTGCTTTCTGTGATTGACTTGTATGTCCCTAGGCTTTGGAAGGTACCAAACGCGACCCCGTTATCCCCGCTTCCTAGGAAGAACAACTCATCACCGTGAATGGTCGAAAGAGGGTCTCTAGTGTATTTAGACAGATTGTAACTCTCTACGGTGGTGTCCCACTGGAGATTGAGGGTCGTCGAACCACTGTTAGATTGGAGTCTAGCCGTCAAGGGGGTTAGCACATACTTGCTGAACGATATACCACCGTCTAACTGGTTCCCACCTAGCCAGTTGGTTACGGTCGTTCTCCGATGCTTGTTGCCCGAGAACTCTCCCCTGCCCTTTTGGGTGACTAGGAGGGAGGTGTCTCCGAATGGAGAGTAATCAGCGCTGATAAAGCGTTTCTTCCCGCCAATATCGACTGCTAAGTTAGCGTCCACGCCGTCCGACACGACCATACCACTGAGGTCGTCGTATTGAGGTTTTTCACATGTCCATCCAGTAGAGGTACACTTGACTGGTGTATAATTGGTCGGTATTTCCTAACGCTACTTCCAATGTAGATGCGAATGTGATAGACCCTGCACCTGTCGAAGCGACTACACCTATCTTAGTGCCGTCGCTCTTGTAGACGATGGAGCCTACGGGGAAGTTGGTAGTGGTAACGCTAGAACTGGGCGCAGAACCACCTGAACCACTAGTATTGTCTATCGCTATCGTACTATCACTAGTACTATACGAAGTATTAGCATAATATCCCGATGCTCCTACTGGATTAGTTCCACATATTACATATAGGCTAGATAGTCTAGTTATATCAATGAAGAATGCTTCTCCCGGATTAAGCGGGATGCCTTGAGGGTGAGTAGAAAGGTCGCCATGTGCTTCTGAGCCCATGGTCAGTCCGCCTATGTATAGAGTCACATCGTTGGCCGCATCGGTCTTCATGATGATTCCCTTCAATGCCTTGACATCTCCCCCGAGCAAGTCTGAGAGTCTGTGAGCGATTCCCCTAGAGGCTCCGCCACCCAAGTAGTTGGTCGGGGCCAGTCTCTTGTGACCTAGCCCATCGACGTCCGGAGAGAAGTGAGAACGACCCCTCTCGGTAGTTTGCAGGGAGTAGGTGTGGTCGCCATGCCTCAGGGCGTTAATCGGCACTCTCTTGGAGTTAATTGTACCGTAGACCGTTGCATCCACTTCGTCCGACACGACCCTACCACCGCAGTCTTCGTATTGAGGATTTGGGTAGCGCATTGGTTATTACGATGTTCAAGAAGCCACCCTCATGCCGAGAGTCATCCGAGAAGGTGTAGCCACTCCGTATGGTGAGTGCAACATCTGTAAGCGCCCTACTAGAAGCCACGTTCTCGAACCGGCTATTTATGATGAGTTCAAGACAGAAGAGGTGGTCAGTCGTGCTGACGACTATGCCGCAAAACAGTGGGAAGAAGTCGAAGAAGTAGTTAAGTACAGACTTGCGAAGAACGCGATAGTTCTCTGTCACGGTTGCTATGTGGAGCAAGAGAAAAAACTCACTGCTATGGTCGACAAGAACTATGACCGTTGGATGGAAAGCCCTGCAACCTATGTCGCTAGAATCAGAACAATTGCAGAGACTTACAAGTACTACAAGTTCGAGGGAGAACTAGAGACTAAGATAAAGTCCCTAGTAAAGGCATTGAAGGGGTCTAAGAATGACAGATGAGATAATCATGGCGAAGGTCAGCGCCTTTGCTGAGGAATTGAGACAACTAGGCGTAGAAGATTTCATTTTTGCCGCAGGTTCTTCAGATGGGTCCCTTGCGTTGCAGTATGACGGTGATGCTAGGGGTGTGGCCTTTCTAGCCATGACAACCCTGATGAACGCCATGTTCGAAGCAATAGAAGAACAAGATATGAGGTTAAAGTATGGACGAGAAGATAACGGCGAATGAGTGGGATAAGCGTAAGGCTTGCCCTATATGCAGGGATATTGCTGAGAAGAAGGTGAACCTCGACGGAGAGGTCATGCTTCATCCTAAAACCGGAGAGCCACTTCACTGCCCCGTTTGCGATTATCCTGAGACCAAGATGTACCATGACATAGGTGGTGTGGAATCGAAGAGAACTTCGGAGAGAGGAGACACCCAAATATGGAATCACTTGATTTCGGTCAAGTGCGAAAGTTGCGGTTGGAAGCACGTCGTCGACAACATGGTTTGTCTCGGCGACCCTTGGGACGAAGTATTCGGATTTAGGAGACACTTAGAGCAAAGCGAAGAGCAGAAACACGCCATCACTTGGACTAACGAGCAAGCGGTGGGTCTTCGTGGTGCGAAGGAAAAGTACGATAAAGAGGCAGAATTGCTAGGAAAAGGACATCGCGCACAAAGAAAAATCGAGACGGAAAGGACCGATGGAGCGTCAAAAGTCGAGTGGATTCCTTCTAAAGAAGAGCGGAAATTACCTAAGTTCCGCGACAAGAAGGAAGAGTAAGACATATAACCCTTGGATGAAGTGACCACACTAACCCAAACGGGGTGACTACACTATGCGAGAAAACCAAACCACAAACACAACAGTTGAGATTGAAGTACAAGGAAAGAAAGTTACGATGTCGCAAGACATTCCTAACTACGAGTTCGAAGAGGGCCTAGCCGCTCTTCTGAACATGGCTCTCCTTGCTGAGTCAAATCTAAACGAGTAAGCGAAGGATGCGGCTACTTCGGTAGTCGCTCCTTCCACTACTATTTTCTAATCAAGAAATAGATTATAGCAGAAACCGCTATTATTTTCGTCAGGTTTCCTGTGGAAGAAGAATTGCTTCCTTGGATACCAAACAATCCCGGGGTTTTGCCGTCAGTCGGCCCTATTCCATTTCTTCTTTTGGATAGCGGTGCTCCGACTTTACCATATCTATCGTCTAGGGCCATCCTAGTTATGTCTGTGAAATCGTTGTGTAGGTTCTCCGCTTCCCAAGCGAGGCCCTCGTGATGACGAGGCATCTTCTTCTCAAGTGGGTGCATCATTCGAACCAATGCCCCGATTGTCCAGCCGAAAGACCGGAGAACCCGAGTATGTCTGAATGTTGCTCGGTCATTAGGGAGTTCTTCTGAGAACTTGAAAGGGAAAGTTGAGTGTCTATGTGAGCACCGTAAACCGGTGATGGCTCACGAGCAACTGAACCCAGTCTTCTCCTTGCGGAGCCACCGACTTGGGAGAACTTCTTCTTTGCACCGAAGAGACCGCTTCCTGCTGGTATGGGCATGGATGGTTCTCCAGCCGTATCGTCTCTCAGACTTGGTAAGTGTGAAGAAGAAGTTGTTGTTGATGTTGATGTGGTCATCCCTAGGTCACTGATTCTCTTTGCTTGACCTGCGTGCATTTTAGATGCTTTCTTTAATTGTGATTCTATGTCGCTCAATTCGTTCGATTGGCGTTCACTTAAATGTCCGATTCCTGCGTTCATCCCCATACCATTAATCCCAGCGGATTCACTAAAGATAAGAGGAACGTCAGCACTATTGTCTTCCGTAGCGCTCTCAACTGCGTCTTGAATTACGTCTTCCATCCTCTTGAGGTAGACATAGTAGCCAACAGTTCCAGCAACTGCTAGAGCGAGAAAGGGTCTTTTCTCGACCAGTTTCTGAGACTCTTTGAAAAAGGACATTCTTACCACGTTTGATAGCCGTTGATTCCGTTAACACTGTCTGCTACTTTACCGGCAACAAAGCCGTATCCGAATGCTGGTAGGAAAACCCCGAAAACGAAAGTTCCACCAATAACCAAAGCGGCCACTGGTTGTTTCTTGTAAAATGCCTTCATATCTTTCTGTAAACTCATAACATCACCTTAAGCAGAAAACATTCCCGCAGTAATTACTGCACCGATAGCGCCACCAAGAGCAGCGTTTCTCTTCGCTATGTCTTTGTAGGATTTGGTTCTCTTCATCCCACCGAAGTATTCCATGTTGAATGCGTTGACCACTCCAGCCGCAGCCAGCCCGACAGCCATACCTGCTATTGCCACGGTGCCTATTCCTGTCTTTGCGACAGTCACTTCTCCAAGTCCGTTACCGTAGTAGGACATCAGAAGCACCATCCTTTTTCTATACAATCACAATTTTCACAATCCATTCTTTCCACCTCAGAATCCATAGAAGTTAGCGTCAAGGGAATCGGTGTTGCCGAACATGTGCATGTGCTCATAGTAAGGCTGATTCCTGATTGGTGCGTAACTATCGTAGGAATATGTCGATACTGGAGCGGACGGCTTTACTGCTTCTGCTGACGCAGAAGGAAGTAGTGTCGGCATTCCAGCCCTATTGTACAAATACAGTCCTCCGCCTATGATTGCTAGAGTCATAAGTGGGTTTTTTCGTGCTTTCTTCATGGTGTTGTTGATTGTCTCTCTCATATAATCACCGATTTCTTTGGTTTTCTATTACGACTCCTGTTAGTAAGCCGGCTACCCCTGCGATGGTGGCTGCGGATATAAGTCGTTTGTAAGAAATGGAACTTGTATTAGGATACGCCTTCAAAGCGAGCGCTGTTCCTCCACCTGTTATTGTAGGTAGTGCAACAGTAAGCGGAGTTATCTTACCCGCCCTAGTAGAGTTGAGCATCATCCCTGCTCCTTGCCCTATGATGAACCCGCCGATGACACCCATCGGGACTGAATAATGGAGCGGTCTAACGGAACCATCCAAGTAGTCTGCTAGTGGAACGAGTATTGCTCCAGCGGATGCACCAAGAACCCCGTATTGTAGTGATTCTTTAGCAGTCTCTAATAGGGTCATTCACATTCCTCACAGGCGGTTAGCGCCTGCGATTCCAGCGAATACCATAGGTTCGTACCCATGTTTTACTGAACCCGGCACAACTCTTGCTTTCGGTCTTTGACCGTTCATTGGTTCATCCATCCAAGCGCTGGTGTGATACCCAGCATCATACCTAACTGGCCCCATCGATGGTCCCGGCATTATGCCGTCGTGGTTGTTGGTACCGGACTTCTTTAGTGGGGCGGTTGACCCTGATGGTTGAATCTCTGTTGATGAACTAGTCCAAACACTTCCTAGTCCGTTCATGCTTGATGCTCTAGTTAGAACCATGTCGGCGACTATTGGGAAGCCTACGACGAAAGCAGCACCGGCAACGAATGGGTATTTGTCTGCAAACTTTAGTACTCTATTCTTGAACGCCATGTATTATCCCTCGAAACTCACTTCTCTATATCTCTTAACATTAATACTCCTAATAGATATAGTAGGATTACTATCTGCCTTAGTAGTTACTACGCCTATACTTGTAGTAGTTCCTGTTGCTTGGAAGGTAGAGGCAGTAGCGTTCAGTCCCGGAGAGACTTGTAGGCATATCGCTCCTGTGGCGTTGGTGTATGTAGCGCCAGCGTCAGAAGCAGCCCATCCATCGGAACCAGTGTCTGCACTCCTGTTGTAGCGGTATATCTTCTCAACCTTACCGGGGAAGAAAACGGTTCCCTTGTTCCTAATGAAAATCCTAGAGCCGACTGCTATGCTATCCATCGAAGCCCCTGCCGCTTCGTCTCCTAGTACAGCAGTGGAATCGTTGTTCGTACCGTAGAGGATGATGTTCTGCGTAGAAGCAGTCGAAGTTGTTCCGGGGAAGTCGGCACCACCCGTCAATGCTGGGTGAGCAACTGCGCTTCCGTCTTGTCCTCTAGCGAAACTACCGGCGCTTCCTGAGTCGACGAAGTCTATGAAAGGGCTGTCCTCCACAATCTCGTCCTCGGTGAAGATTGGTTTACCGGCTGAACCCGAGTATGGGTTTGCGGTTCCTGTGGTTACGTTCTCTATGTAGACCAACTCGTTGTATGTATCGTTGACTACATATCCACCATTAGTTGCTCCTATTGGCTTTGCTACTGCCTCAGCCATTATCGGTAGCGATACTGCATCCATTCCCGAGTGGGTGAAAGTCCCACCTCCGATGAACTGCAAGTCGATGGGGGTAGGTAGGTTTCTCCTAGACTTGAAAGACAATGTGCTACCAAACACATCTGTGGTTGGCCTGAGGAAGTTAGAGACCGAGAACTTGATTTGCTTGTCATAGGACTTCGGCATCATCGGTTGGTATCTCAGGACGTATGCTCCATCTGACAACCTAGTGGTTACTTGGAAGGCTCCGTCCGGTCTAGAACCTGTTCTAGATGAAAGAAGAAGTTCTGCGGCTGTCTCTCCACCACTCTCAGGGTTGTTGATGTAGTCGTCCATCTCCAATCTTAGTACCGCATAGGGGTTGTCGACAACGACTTCTATCGAGTGTAGTTGGCCTTTCTCCTTGAAAGAGAGGACATCGAAGGTGTCACCTGCGTTCAAAGTCAAGCCTGTGAACCTCGTAGAGACCATCCTATCGGTAGCGACCGTTCTAGAGGCCTTGGTGTCAACCTCTAATTTCAGGCCGTGTGCTGAAACGACAGATGGTCTGCCGAGTTCATCTTCGTCCTCGTAACCAAAAACCATGCTACCACTTCACCAGTCCGACTTACATTGAGAGATAATCACTCAGGAAGCCTGACGACTGGTAGGTAACCGGGTTGTAGTACATGAACCGGAGGCGACCGCCAGCACGAGCCTTTAGGCTCGCTAGTTGGTCCTGAGAGAGTTCTAGGATTTTGTATTTCCAACCGACAAGTCTGATTCTTCCGTCCATGAGGTACTCATCGGAGTCATTTACGAACCTAAACGCCGGTTGGGATGCTTCCCCGTGTTCAATTATCATACCGTAGTTCCAGTTAGGGTTGGTGGATGGAGACATGCTACCGTCGATGAATCCGGAGATTCCCTCAAGGGTGGTCTCACTCGCAGTGGCTCCGGAAGCAGATTCTCCGTCCGGGCTTTCATCCAAGGTGTGCTTGTTCGCGCCGACTGGCTGTTTTATGTAGAGTTTACCGGAAATTGAACCGACTTGAACCATGTTAGGGCTGGAGGATTCTCCTTTGAATCCGATAGGTGTTCCGCCCTCGTTAGGTGAGTCATCACTGAGTGAGTGCCACTCACCGGTTGACAAGTCCATGAACTTAGGTTGTAGAGGAAGACCCGGTGTCAGATGGTAGATGTTACCTGCAAACGGCTCGAGTTTACTGAATGTAATATATCCTGAGTCGTAAGTAGGCGCTAGAATGTTTCCTGTGTATGAAGCGGAACCAGCGCTGTCAGCGATATCGAAGTATGCCTGAATGGACTGATGACCGTATTGGTTCATAGCAGTTCCTTGACCGGATGCACTGAAATCTGTCCCGTCGTGGGCTAGAGTCAATGTGTCAGTGAAGAAAAGGTCGACGGCTAGAGCCTCGACTCCTGTTACTAGGGCGTATGTGTCCCTAATTCGCAAAAGGTAACCGGGTTTCAGAGATTCACCGGTTCCCATCACGGTATAATCCGTGTTTGCTACGCGTCCGAAAGCATTTCCACTTCTATTTCCTTGGTTTGCATTTGCCATGTTTTTTCACCTGTCTATCTATTGGGTGTGAGCCTAGGCTCGTTTAGCGCACGGTGGTGTTAGATATAACGAGTTCGGAAGGTGATTGCTTTTTCAAGGCCCTAAATGGCCATTAGTGTCGCGCTTTTTGCTAGCGCTGACACTAGAGTGATTTGAATTGGTTTTGAATTATTTTAGTAGTCCAACCCTCGAGGTTCCGAAGAACCCCGAGGGTGGTTTTTGTATTGAACGATTTTTCAATCTCAGAATGTCTTACCGATAGCAAGGATGCTAACAATAGCACCTGCTCCAGCAATAGCATCGTTGAGTGCGGCTGCGGTTGTGGTCTCTGCTAGAGAGTCCATAGCCGTTGTAACCGCAGTTCCGCCGAGTACGACGGACTGTGTCAACAGTGCTGTCAAGTTCAGAGTAGAAACTCCGTGGTTACCAGCAAGTCCTGTCAAGTCGCTCTCAAACTGAGCCTTCATCAACTGTCCTTGTAACTGGTGAGCCAAGAATGTCTCGTCTGCTTCGATACCAGTAGGCGACGCATCTGTGAAGAGGTCGTCTGCTGTGGCTGTGTCGTTTGCGTTAATCTGTGCAATACCGACGTTCAGGATTGCTTCGTAGGACATTCCACGAGAGTCTGATGTAGACCCGAATGTGGAGCCAGCCATAGGTACGGCTGTTATGTCTTTCAGAACGTTTCCTTCTACTTGGTCGGTAAGTACAGTTGCATAGCCCTCTGTTAGAGCGCCATCAGCAACGAACGCAGTGAAGTCAGGGCGTAATGCCGCTGGGTATCTCTGCGCTGCGATACTGTGTACCATCTCAGCCATAGCCTTGGTTGTTGTACCATCAGTCTCAACAACAAGAACGTTTGTACGAACGAGTTGCATCTGACTGCCGTAGGCAACATCTAATCCACCTAGTGAACCCATGCTTAATGCCTCCGTGCGTCATCCCCGAGGGGAATCAGGACAACTCTCCGATGTTCTGTGTCAATTGTATCAATTCGTGGTGTTGGCCGACTACGCTTCCGATGACTCTCCACTTCTCAGCGCCAGCAATTGTGCTGTTACCGAAAGTTGCAGCGCCACCAACTACGCGGTGGTTACAAACGATGTTCTTCTCTGGTTCGACAACGATAGGACTTTCGTACCATACGAATGGTTCTTCAAGTACTTCGAAGATTTGTTGGTCGATTACTGGAGTTTCAATTCCAGATATCTGCCACTGATGCTCAGTCACCAAAAGAGGTGTGACTGGATACTGTATACCCATGATGAGGTAGAAGAACTCTTCCAGTGACTTGAAGTTCAAAGTCTTCGAAGCCCATCCGAATGAGTCTACACTCGCTGAGTTAGCATTTCCAGTGCTACCTGAGGAAGGGATAAGCCATTGGCCATAGGTACCCAAAATGCTGAACTGGTCAGCACGGAGGATACCCTTACCGTAGTCTCCCTTCGGCCAGACGCCTTGGCTACCTCTACCCCAGTGGGGGAAGTTGCTGGCGATTTTCTGTTCAATAAGGGACAGATAGTTCTTTATCTGCCCAGTCGGTCTATCATAATAAGGTCTTAGTTCCGTGTGTTCACTTCCTTGTTGTTTAACGTATCAGTATTTGTCTTTCTTGACTGTCTACCTGTAAAGGCATTCTAGGCCAAAGACGTGTAGTACTTAAGGAGTGATGGCCATTCTAGCCCTAAGTGGCCCTAATAGTAACCCATATAAACCAAAAGTATGACAATGTAATGTGAAAGCGGACACGCGACAGGTGAGGTTCGTTTTGGATTCTCACCGAGTTGCTAAGTTGAAGACTCGGGCAGAAGCAGACGCTTTGTCGGTTTCTGCACTAGTAAGGATGATTATCCACCAATTTCTAGACGGTCGCTTGATGACTCGTGCAGAACATCAGAGGTTGCTGAACCTCGAACTCATGAAGTTAGAAAAGTCGAAAGACACTTCTGAGAAAGACGACGACTCAGGTTGGCTTTCCTTTGTGGACTAGGTGTGAATATGAAGAAGATTATCGGTTTGCTAGATGTGAACAACGACGGGGAAATAAACGCCTTAGACATGAGTCACATGATTCTCAGGCACGAGTGGTTGCTTGTTGCTGCTTTGTTCATAGCAATTGGTGCCGTTGGTAAGGTAATCGGATGGTGGTACATTGACTCAGATTTGTTTTGGGCGGCAGCAGGGGTCGCTGCTATCTTCGAATACATCGATGATACTCGTAGGATTCGGAAAGCGATTAGAAAGGAAGAGGAAGAGTGACTTCCTACTTGAACATCGGTCCTGAGCAAAAAGCAGCCACAATATACCTGACGCCCGAATCGACTTGGGTCGCCTTGTGCAGAATGAAAGATGGGAAGAGTATTGGAACACCTTTCTCAAGGGGCATCGAGACTTCTTCGGGACCGGCTTTCACAAGTAACTCCCCGCCTTCCCACTCTTCGGGGTCATTCAAAGGCACTACCAATGATAACTTTCGGGAGATGTTTGCACCACTCCCGACATCAAGATGCCAATCGTAATGTCCCCCGCTATCGTATCTGATTATCTGAATCTCTCCTAATTGTTGAAGGTCGAACTTCCAATGCTTGTCATTCTCCTCGAAGAAGATTCTCTCGAAGGTTTCGACCAAGTCTTTGTCGTCTCTCTTCTTTACGACCCAAGTGTTGGCCGACCTGATGTCTGTGTCTAAGCCCTTACCCACTGTCGCTGGCCTTAACTTCAAGTCGAACTCGTCAATCAATGACTGACAGAACTCAGGAGTAAGGGAGTTTTGCTTGGCGACTATCGCAGGCCTGAACCTTACCATGTAGTCGCGCCTATATTTTTGATTACTTAAGAATTAGTGGAGCCACACCCCCGAGGCTCCGAAGAGCCCCGAGGGGTGGTTTCGTATTATCTGCTTAGTTTCCTATTCAGAATACGTTGGCTTTTACGCCAAACATTTGGTCGCTCATTGGGGAAGGTAGCATGTCTGCTCCCATTCCTTCGTGACCACCGGACATGTGGTATGAACCGATGTATCCGTATGAACTACCTGCTAGACCGGTTGCTGGCAACTGGCTGATTAGCGCAGAGCCGGGACCGGAGTACATAGCCTGTGCTGCTGCGACTGCGGTCATACCGACTGCAATCATGTTAGCAGTTAGAGCCTCGGAAGGTGTGATTACCTTGTAAGACTGCAAAGCGTATGCGACAGCAGCAGTGCTTAGGATTCCTACGACTGCTCGGCCAGCGGTGCTGTTGTATCCGGGGATAGCGGAAGTGACTTGGTCTCTTACGCCAGTGACGGATGCTGGTAGGTATGTGTTCACCATCTTGGTTGCGTAAGCAGCCATTGTTGGTAGAGCAAGACCTAGTGTTACAACACCTAGTCCACGGAAGTCAGCGTGCTTCATGACGAACTTCTTGTATCCGTCGAAGCCCTTCATGGTTCGTGACTTCTTTCGGCGGACTGTCTTTCTCCTCTTTGGAGAAGCCTTCCTTCGAGCGGTCTTCCTGCGCACAGTCTTTCTGCGTGCAGTCTTCCTTCTCTTAGGTGCAGCCTTCCTTCTTACAGACTTTCGACGTGTAGTCTTCTTTCTGCGAGAAGTCTTTCTCCTCTTAGGAGCAGCCTTGCGTCGAGTGGTCTTCTTTCGACGTGTGGTCTTTCTCCTCTTAGGAGCGGCCTTTCGGCGGACAGTCTTTCGACGTGTCGTCTTTCTCCTCTTTGGAGCAGCCTTGCGTCGAGTTGTCTTCTTTCGACGTGTGGTCTTTCTCCTCTTTGGAGCCGCCTTTCGGCGAGTGGTGGTCTTTCGACGTACTGTTCTCCTCTTAGGAGCAGCACGCCGGCGCGTAGTTGACTTTCTACGAGCAGCAGGCTTTCTTCTTGCAACTTTTTTTCTTGCCATTGTTTTCCCTCTGTTAGGTTTGGACCGAGCCGCCTTCTTCCTTCGCGTAGTGCTCCGGGTGCTGGTTTTAGCCCGCCCCGAAGCCTTTCGCTTCGCGGCTCGACTCTTACTAGGTCGTCGAGGATTCATAACAACAACTTCGGAGAGTGGCATCTCAGTCGCTCTGTGACAGATAGGTGGTCAATATAAGGAGTGTGTATGACAATCTAATAAGGAAGTTCCTTTTCGAAGGGCCATACATGTCATCTCAGAACAGGAGAGCGACCCACAATCGCGTCAAAAGTAAGCCTGTTACAATCACTCTAGAAAACGAGTTGTCTGATATGATAGACGACTTAATACAGCGTAGGATATTCAACAATAGGTCACACGCAATCAATGCTGCCGTGGATTACCTACGATGGACACTTCAGAACCATCCTCACCTGTTCTACGCGGAGCGTAGCCCTCCGCCAACTGAGCAAGAGCCTCAGCCACAGCCGGATACAAGTCAGTACTATCCCGATTGACGTATACAATCAAAGTGGGTATTTCGAAGGATAGTATGGCTAGTGACGAAGCGTAGTGCTTCTCTGACTCGATTCTCTCCGTGTCTACATTGGCGAAATCATTCGTTATCGCTAGTGCTTGGTCTATTACCTCGGTATCGCACTTCGCTACTTCTGCGAATAGGAAGTCCTCGTCGAATGTCGGGTCGCTAGCCGTATCGAAGTCATGTACCTCTAGTAGGATGTAGGCTACCCTCAACGAGGATGCTAGGTCTGAATTGTAACTTGTTCCTCTAGCCTCACTACTAGATAGGTCTAACATATCCCTAGGGGAATTACCGTATAGAGCATAGTTAGGTATATCTCTTACATCTAATATAGATTCTAATTGTTTAGCGAAGGCTACTGCATTAGGAGAACCGTTCGGGTTCTTAGCATGAGGAACTGCGATAACGATGCCCACAGTTAGCGGAAAGGGTAGGTGTATTTACCACCTGCTGAGGTCGAGGTCGCTGGATTGTCTTCTTTTTGGGACGGGTTCGCTAGTGTGCCAGTTACCTCCGCCTTGCGTGTAATAGAAGAAGTACTTGTTCATCGGGTCTTTGAAGAAATCCACTTTATCGACGTAATGCTCTAGGTTCCTACTCCTGAGGTAGTCGGGTCTGTCCTCGATTTTGAAAATCACCTTGTTGTCCGACTGACTCCATACGGTTTCGTTCAGCAACTGGATTCTTTGGGTTAGCGCCATGCCTAGGATTCCTAGACCCGCTCCTACTGTCCAAATCATCTCCACCGCCTTGGACCCGCCCTTCTTGACGAAGAGTTGAATCTCATCGATGGCGATTACCCTTCGTATTCTCTTGAAACCATCCGTTCTAGAGAGTTGGAAAACCATTTCTATCATCCTGTCTAACTCCTCCACCCTCTCCTCGGCTGTCGCTGGTGGGCGGAAGATAATCGCGTTCTTCTTTCGTAGAAGTGCTTCATACACGTCTATTGCTGAATAGCAAATCTCCCCTAAGTGAGCATAACCGTCATCGTGTTTTGGGTCCACAAATATGGTGTGGGTTCTCAACGCTTGCAGTTCTTCCAGTATCCTTCCTGTGAAGAAAGTCTTACCACTTCTAGTCATCCCCAAGACAACGGAATGCCGTTGGCTGAACTGCGAGATAAAGTTCTGACTGAACCCCATTAGGCCGTCGTCGTATTCTCATCGCCTTCAACGTTCTCATCGAAGTATTCCGAAAATGGGTCGTCTTCCATCTGTTCTCCGTGTCTCCATCCGGGGTTTTTCTTTGCCTCGGAGTACACTGGACGGTAAAGGTCGAAGTAATCAGCGTCCTTGTTTGGCAACTTATCCTTTCTATTCAGGTTCAAGTAGTATTCGGCTGCCGTTGACGAATAGGGATAGTTGTCCTTGTAGGAGTATGCGGTGAGCCACCCGTATGATTGATACAGGTCTGAGCGCATTGGGGTTTCGCCCCCGCCAAACGCCTCGATTCCGTTTTCCTCCAAGAATCCGGCTTGATACATCTTTATGATTCCATAGTAGCCCTTTCCTTGTTGTCTATCTGTCATTTCGTAACCCCCAACGCCCCCGACGGCAATCGGGAACCGTTCCTTTCTCTGCAATGCTGCGGTGATGAAGTAAGAGTTAAACTGCAAGGACGATTTATCTCCTCTCCTATGGATTCTAGCGACGAGGGGTAGCATTCCCTCCTTCGTGGACCATCTTTCGCGAGACTTGAGGTACTCATATAACTCGGTTGGAGGTTTTTCAATCAATCGAAACTCGAGTGTGTCGACTACCTTTTCCCCTCTCTTGAGAAGAATGGTAGAGTAGGAGTTGCTTGCGAGGAACTTCTCGTAGAGTTTATCGTACTTTGGCGGTAAGGGGAAGTTTTTGCGTGCTTCTTGCTTTTTTTCTATGTCTACTTCGGTCAATGTCATTTCAATAGTCAGTCCTTTCTCACTGGCTCTTTCAATGGCCTTTTGCATTAGTTCCTCACCGCTCATTTTGACAACTCTATCGTATCTCTTGGCCCACTTGTCGGGGTCTCTAGCAGCGATGAAGGAAGGTGGGTTTTCCTTAATCAAACCGGCTTCCACTGCGAGAGAGTGGTCAGGCATCTTCTTCTTCCCTTTCATCACGGTGTTACCGAGCGTCACGAAAGAATATACCCTACCAGTAGCCCATTGGTGTTGTTGGACACCGGGTCGATGTCCTCCTCTCCAAGCCGCTAGCCCCTTGTCGTAGACCTTCTCCAAAATCGACTTCTTGATTTTGGTGGCCTTCGCCATCTTGTCTAGGAACTCTCCTTCTTCGGGAAGTGGGCCGTACATCTCGATGAACTTCTTCTTGTACTTGCTTGGTACGGTTTTGTAACCTCTTGCTGTTGCCTTGATGTCTGATTTCCAAAACTCGTAGGCCTTAGGGTCATCGATGTCGTACTTGTAGCCCTTGTCGATTTCCTTGGCTGCGATAATCATCTCTTCCTTGTTCAGTCCTTTCAGGTATCTCTTCGGAATCTTTCTGCCTTCGGGAGTTTTACTTGGGTTCTCTACTGGTCCACCGCGTATTCCGGGCGTTCTTTTCACGACCTTTGCATATTTGTAAAGAGGTACGAGCATAGGTGAGTCGGTTTTTGATACGCCTTTGAAATCGGTTACTTCACTTCTTTTGACCAGTGTATAGTTATCTTCACTTTCATCGAAAATCAAAACCCCTCTTGTGGTTATGAAAGCGGAGGGTTCTCCGAGCGACATTGGGTCGTATTCTAGATGCACCGGTAGTTTGAAATCAATTTTTTCAAATAATCGATTTGTTCCGTTGCCGACTTGAATTACTGTTCTGTCGTTTAACTTCGCTACATTATATTGACGCTTAACTCCTACTAACTCTACTGGGTCCATTTCTTCCCCTACCTCTAGGGATGTCCCATCTTTTGTGTCTATGGTGGCTCTGTCGAAAACTTTCCCTGTCAATTCTTCTCCACTTTCCTTGTTAAAAAAGCGACTGACATTGTCATCTGTCCCTGTTCGTGAAACTAATTTAACGGGTGGGTTCCTACTCGCAGGTATCTTTCCTGCTTGGCTCGTCTTAACGGTAATCGCGCCGTCGAGTGAGAACATGGCTTTGTAGTGGTTGAAGGAATCAATCAAACTTGGTTTGTTCCATAGAATCCATTTGGACAATGCACCTGCTGTGGTAAAGTCTTCCCAATCCTCTCTTCGAGCATGACGGGTGTCGTATCTTTTCTTCCTCGCTGGGTCTTTGTGGATTGTGTAGTCGGAATATCCCTTGCCTCCGAAGTGAGTGGTTTTCCTTCTGCCGTCGGGGAAGTTGAACACCGCCATGAGTTTCTTGTCCTTCTTCGTCGAGCGCGAGATAATCACGCTGGCTTGTGATTGATACTTCTTTGGGTTGAGTAGTGGTATCTGTGGAATTATCTCTTCTGCGACTTTCTCGTATTCGCCGGCTCTAGAAGTAACTACGAGGTCGAAATCCATTTTGCTAGCGGATTCGAGCAACCTTTCGATAATATCCGCTCGCCCTTTTCTTTCTGCTTCACTCATCCCCCCTCTTTTACGCATGTGAGAAGCGAGAACTTTAGCAGAAACATTCGGTTTCAGGAAAATTGAGAAGGAGTTAGGAAACTTGGACTTGTATTCCTTCGAACCCTTCAATGATACATCTACAATGGAGACATCCTTGAAGTCTGAGAATCGCCTTCCGTAATAGTGACCGTTCTTCTGTTGCTTCCACTCTACGAACTCTCCGTTCTCTATCATCTGCTTGAAGTCACCCTTCGATACGAAAATCCTGTCGTCACTTACTTTCTCCTTTGGTCTTCGTTCTCTAGTAGTGACGGTCGGCACGATGTCGGCCTTCGTCATCTCGGCTATCTTACGAAGTATGGTTGACTTTCCCGAACCGCTTGGTCCGCTAATCGTAATCACCATCTGATGATTCGGATTGTTCAATGCCTGCAACGCGGTGATGGGTATTGTTTGTGCCGTTAAGTATCTAGAACCATCCCCGAAGATGGTTTGCTCTAAAGGGACGGTCCCCTTTGGATTCGATTTGGGTACCTCCTTGAAAACCTGTTCTACTGCATACGCTGGTGAGTTAATGTCGTACTCGATGACATGGTCGAAGGCATCTTCCCCCGCCATGTCCCTGAGATAGTCTATCAGTCCCGATACGTTCCTCGCTTCTTGCGGGGAAACGTGTTCTTTGAGGTAGTCCTCTATCTCTCCTTCTGAGTTGGTAGGGTGTATGTAGAACGACATTATACTTGTATTGGCTTTAGTCAAAAGGTCTTGGTCCTTAATCATGGTATCTACTAGGACGTATTTCGAGTTCTCAAAGTCAGACCGCTTGTAGCCCCTTCGTATGTTATCAGAATAACTGATACCCATTATTATATCTCCATTAGATAGTAATCTATTATACATATCATCTGTTACTTCTACTAGGTGAGGTCTCTTCTCATACTCCTTTAGAGGTTTAGTAGTATAGGTAGTAGCAATTGTAGAGTCACGGATTCTCTTTTCTATCGATGATAGAACTTCGTTCTTTACTTTCTGAATCGGGCTTGCTACGGATATGATGATTGAGTTCTTCGGGTTTCTCACCGGTTCGCTCGTTATGACGGCTATATCGTCATCGGGGATTTGGAACCCTAAGCCGTTTAGATGGTCGGTGAGTTTCTTCATCGCAGAAATTGCTATTGCGTCGGGGTCGCTGTGTCCTGCTGGAACTGTTACTTGGGCTGTACCAGTTGATGAGTACAGAAGTATAGTGACTACTGTTTCATCAGTAGGTATTCTGAGGTTGAACCCTGCCTTGCCCGTGACAAAGTTCCCATCCATATCTAATTTAGATGGTGCGAAATCTTGGAGGACTTCTTTCAACAAGTCCACGTTCGCTAACTCGGCCTTTGGTAATAGTGAGGTATATTGAGAGGCTCCCTTGTTTAGTGGGGGGTTTGGTAGCGACGACCTTTGCCCATCATACATGCTCATTAGAGCACCGAGAGCATTGGCTGTTGCTTCACCTGCTTTCTCTGCTTCTAGAATCATGACTTCGTATTTCTTTTGCTCGTAAGTTGCTTTACCAGCATTCACATCCTCCATCGCTTGAAGTGCTAGAACACAGAACTCAATTAATGGTAGAATGAAATAGTGATTACCGGCAATTGTTCTTGCTTCGTCAGAATAAACACCCTTTTCTAGAACTTCAGTAAGTAGAATTAATTCTTGTCTCGCATTTTCGTCTTCCAACTCCAAATAGTCCAATATTTCTGCAAGGCGTGACGACGTGCGGCCCCCGTCCTGAACTTTTGCGGTCGCTAACGAGATATCGTAGTTTAATAGCAGGATATTGATTATGTCAAAGTAATCGTATTGGGTGCCTCCAAAACGCTTACCACCGAAGTGATGGAGTCTCCTAACTTCGCCCGGTTGTAGTCTTACAATCTTAGAGTAGCCTATTCCACTCCTATCCATCTTCATACCGTAATACATCGAGTACCAGTAGGCATACTTCTCATGCGGGATTGAATCTTCTCCAAACTCAGGCCAAGAGTAATCTCCGCTCTTTATGTCGTTGAGTGCCTTTGCCAAGAAAGCGTCTCCAAGGTGCAAGTCCTCACCTTTGTCTTTATCGGGATTCTTCTTGACTCGATAGTAGCACTTGTATTTGATTTTGAAATACTTCTTGTATTCCTGATTCAGCCACTTTACTACGTCTTTGGTTATCTTTTCGCAGTAGTACAAGTCGTCTTGCTTGGTACCCGAAGGTAGTTTCTCGTCGTATATCTTGGAAATCTCATCTATCTTCTTATCGAGCCTCTCGATGAACTTGTCTTCGTTAATCTTGACGTAGTCATTCTTCTTATCGTGCTTGGGCGTGACGTGGAAGTAATCCATCCTATCAGCCATAACAGTGTAGAAGTGTCTGATGTTCCTAGGCTTGTGACTTAGGTCGAAGTAGAGTAGGTAGTCGTCGGGCGAACTCAATGATGGCTCATCCCTCTTAGGGTGAGTGTGGAACATCATCTTAGCCTGAGGTATTGCCTTGGTTATCTTGATTTTAGGCATTATCAAAGAGGCTCTTCGATAGTAGATGTTCTTACCGTCGCAGTAGCCATAGTTTTCGCCCATATTAGAGACGTATGAGAATAACTTAGCCCTGAATGCAGGACCGTTGAAGTTCTGATATGGAAACACTCGGAAGTAGGTCTCCGGTTCTGTCATCTCCATCTTTGAGTATGCTTGGTCGAAGTCTTGTAATGCTGTTAGTTGTTTCACATGAGGGTTCGATAGTGCGATTGGAATTAGTGAGAAACTTCCTGATACCTTAATCCCCTCTTTGGTGGTTCTGATTGAATAATCGTGAGCATCAATGACATAATCACCGTCTTCTAGATTAATGTGGCTACCTTTAGAATACCTATTGAGTACGGAAAGTAAATCCTCTCTAGAAGCAGTTCTTTTGAAAAGAAACTCGTAGGAGACATCGGTTTCGGATGTCTTCTTACAATCACTACTCAACATTACTGCGGTCTTGTGGATGAAGCCCTTCTCCGGTACATTTAGTGCCTTCTTGTTCTTGAGAGAGATTTCAGATTTCATCTTCTTCCTCCTCATATTCTTCGAACTCATCTGAGTCTTCCTCTTCTTCGTCCTCTTCCTCTTCTTCGTATAAATCAGATAGAATGGACTCAAAGACTTCTCCTGTTGTTTCTCCTAGTAAATTGGAGTTAATTAGTTTGATGTCCTCGTCGGATAGTTCGTACTCGTTCCTCGCTAAATTGTAGAGCCTTTCTTTCTCTAATAGGGGTGCAGCCCAAGTTGGGAACGCACCTATTGAGTAGGTCAACCAATTCTCTTTGGGTTCGGGGTCGGCATCCCACTGCTCGTATTCTGCTATGTATTGTGAAACAAGTTGGTTCCAAGCACTTCTCTTTACTGGTGGATTGGACAGGATAGACTCGATTGCGTCGTCAAAACCTACGAAATTGGTTGGCTTTAGTGACTTCTTCAAGTCGTCTTCTTCTTGTTTGTGTTGTGCTTTGTATTTGTTGTCGTAGCCACGGAAGTCCCCATCAGCGTCTTCCCAATCCTCGCCTTCTCCGGGGAAGGATGTGAATTGAGCACCTACTAGTTTCAAATCTTCCTTTGCTTGCTCTTTGTTCAATAGTCGAGTTGCGTCATAAGCCTCTCTGTAAGATTTGGTCTTGTCTATTGTGTTGCCCATCGAGATAATTGAAACACCGTCTATTCCGTAAGCGTTCTTCGTGTCGTCTACTGCGGTGTGCATAAAGAATGGTAGGTCCGTATACTTGTAATACGGAGATTGTCCAGTGGTGTTTAGGCTGTATTTGTCTATGTAGAGGTCTCCTCTCTCGTATGCTCTTTCAAACTCGGCGGGGGTTCCTCTAGGGGTTGAGAGGCTTGAGTCAAACAAGTGTGGCTTCACCATTCTACCGCCTACTTGGTGGATATAGTCATTGGAATACTTCCACTTAGATGGGTCATTGGGGTGTAACTCGCTCATTAGTTTTGGCTCGTCCAAGGGTATGGCGTCGATAGGAGAAGAGTAGAAACTTCCCATTTGTGAGTCTACTCCACTAAATGCAGGGTTTGGCTTCACTTCCTCTACTACTAATAAGTCCAATTTGAATCCGGGAACCACTGCGTCTGTTACCTTTTCCTTTGGTGAATAGATAGAAACGACTACATCTAACATATCTGACAATATCGACTTTACCTTCTTACCCTCGCCTGTTTCGTGGAACTCTTTCTTCTTTGCTTTCAGTTCTTCACTCTCTATGTCGCAGTATATCCAGTAGAACCTACCTTCTGATATGATTAGGTGGTAGTTGATATCGTATTCCACTACCATTTTGGTAGCGTTGATGATGTCTATCCCTCGTAGATAGAACGGGTTTGTTATCTTCTTGAATGTGAATGCAGCGTCGAGTAGTTCCTCGTATTCTCCAATCACTGACCATCCGGGGTCGTCGTCATAGATGATTGACTTCTTCTTGACGAAACCAACGACCCCTTTCTTCTTCGCTAGTTTGTTTAGTTTGGAATATGACTTTGGACTCATTCTCCAAGGAGCGTCTTTATGCACTAACTCGGGCATTCTCGCTGTGTAGTATTCTAAGAAGTCCGCCTTCTTGGTTGGGTTTGGAAGAGTGTTGAGAATTGAGAATCCCTGCTTAGGGGCTATGTTGCTTATCTTAATCAAGGAATCTTGGGTATGAGAGATTTCTCCCGGTCTCAAAGCACTTAAATCGGTTCTGATTCCTACTATCTTCGCCCCTATCATCTTAGTAGCGAATGCGTTTTTATCGACGATTCGGAAAGACTTCCCACGAGCAGAAGGTAGGAAGTGAGTCGGTAGTGCATTAGTCATGGTGTTGCTTATGTCATCATAGACCACATCTACGACGACACTTGGTTCTGCAAGTTCAATCTGTTCTACGAAGTCATCCCTTCTAACATTCAGAGGAATCATATTCTTGTTGTTCTTTCCGAAAACTAATTCTTTCAAACGGATTCTATCTTCTCTAGTAAGAGCGATTTCTGCCTTTCCTATTAGATAGTATATTGGACCCATTTTGGAGTGGTTCTTCGTCAGTGCAACATAGACAGGGCCAATTTCCTTTGACCCTTGTGCGTATGGTTTGGATTGCTTATCGACTCCCACGATGGTCATTGATATCTTATTCAGCGAGGTAACCATGTAAGTCTCTTCTCCCATAATCACCATGTCCTTTCCTAGGCGGTTGTTCCTATTGCTCTCGTAGGACTTGCTCAACTTCTGACCAATCTTCGGAGCGGTGAATGAGAACGACGGTGCAGGGAATATCCTGTTGGTTGTAATCTTGGACACCTCGTCGTCCATAGCGTTCAATGGGACTTCATCGTAGTTGTAAGACGCTATGTAACTGCATACGAACCTAGTCTTCCTCATCTCGGATGGGTCTAGTTTTTCTTTCCTAGCCAATGCGAACTGTATGTCTTCTATATCTAAGGAGGTTCCGAAGTCATCGGTGAGTACCAACTGTCCTACTAGAGTTAGTTCGTTTATCCCATTACCTATACAATATCTCTCTATATCCCTAGTAAGATAGTCTGTATGTATTACTATACCGCTAGTAGTTACTAGTACTGATGTTATATCCTGAGTAGATAGGATGGTATCCCCTCTTTTATCGGTCGATACTCTCTCGGTCCTGAGAACTTCTCCGAACTTCATGTTGCCTTTGGAATCGTATCTTAGAACTACATCTACGCCTCTTTGCTTGGCGTAGGCGTATACCGAGGTTTCGTCGGCAGTAGAGGATGCTATCTTATCGGGCGTTAGTCCAATCGTATTCGATTTGGTGTGGGTAAACTTTAGTTGCTCGTAATCGGGGAACCTCTCACCTAGCCTAACGCATTCAGGTGCGCTTTGAATATCATCGGGCATATCGTAATCCTGCCCTATCTCAACAGCATCGAACCATGCCGCTACTACGGAAGCATACGCATCGAAGTTTCTCCTAACTACATCGGGATGAGCATATTCGAATGGTTCGAAGGTCTTAGCGGTTAGGTCTTCTAGAGTCACCGGTACTGCTGCTAATCCGGAGAACTCCTTCTTCGATTCCTGAGTGGGGTAGTGTAGACTGAAGAACATCCTGATTTGTTGGGTAGGAGATAGCGTCGAGGTATCTATCCAAACCACTTCGTTAGTAATGGCTGACTCCCTATCCAATGCTCCCATCCCGAATAATGTGCTAGTTATGTAGTCCCTAGCCTCGTTTTGGTTACCTAGCGGGCGGTTTTCGTTAGCGCCAATCCATATCTGATAGTCTCCACCAGTGAACATTATTATTGTTGGATGTCCTTCTTTGATTAGTTTCTTGGCTATTTTCTTTACGGATTTCCTAACTTCCACTGCGGGTATCTTTGCGGGGTTGTCTATGTCTATCGCGACCATCTTGATGTCCCTACCGTCAATGGTGGGATTCCAAAACATGAATCGATTACCGTCGTGCTTCCCACCGGGAAACCCTGCATAGGTAACGGATGAGAGGTAGTTTTGGAGTTCTTCCTCTGAATTGATAATCACTGGGTTCCCGAACTCGTCCTTCCTATGGACAGTTCCCTTACCGGTCCTAGTGTAATAATGACCTATGCTAATCGGGTGGTGCATTGTCTTTCTCATCATGAAAGGCATTATCTTGTCGAAATACTTGGAAATGTGACTCTTTATCCTCTTTGTTTCCAGTTGGGCTTTGCCGTAAGCAGGGTGGGATATCTTATCCAGTTCCGATAGTCCTTCCCATCCTTCGGAAGTTCCACCGCCTTCTATGTAGAAAGACCTAGTATATTCGTCCCTAGATATTGGAGTTGGGTTCCACCCTCTATCATTTGACTCATCGGACACCGAACCGTATGTCTCCATCACTTTCGCTAGTAGTAATGGCTTCAATTCCTCACGGGCCTCGGCACCTGTTCTCTCGCTCATGTCGAATGCTTTGAGTTGGGTCTCGGGGTCTACTGTATTAGCGTGCGGAATCCTAACGCCCTCGTAGAAAAAGAACGTCCCTCTAGAGAGGAACTTGTCCAAGAATGCTTCTATGTCGTCCTCCGTAATTTCCTCCTTACCTCGCTCGATGACCGTAGTCTCGGCGAATGTGGCGAAATGTCGGTAGACTGCCGCGTAGTCAGTCACGCTTCATGCAAGGGCGCTGAGTTGAAAAGGGATTTCATGTAAATGCTGGGTGTCCTTCGGGGATTGAGGGGCTTGAACTACCCGAAAGTAGGTTGTTCCTAATATTGTCACGAAGGTCCTCATCTACTTTCTCGGCTACGAACTCGTTCATTTTATCCATAGGGACATTGAGATATGCCCTTAGAATTGTAATCATTACCTCATAGGCTCTGAATGTAGTGCCGGTGGAGGCTAGTTTCTTCATCTTGGCGTCTCGGTCTAGCCTTTCTTCGAATTGGCGCTTCAAGGAGTCTATGTCCTTCGTATTGGCTATCTTGGCGGATTCTATCGTAGAAATCAGTATCGCCGGTATTCTATGATTGGTCTTGTATGACCTGCTCAAGTGACTGACGAACTCATTTAGCCTCGCTTGGTAGAACTCCCTCTCATAGGAGATTCCGGTTTCCAATGGGTCTGCTTGAAGTGAGGTCACATTGTTCGTCCCCGACCAAGTATCGGGATATATGCTGGCTATGATGCTGGAGTCGGAGGCCTTGGATGAAATCTGCGAGAACAACACCCTGAAGAACACATGAGGTACTATTTCCTCTTGGTCGAAGACATTCTTGTTTCTCTTCTCCAAGTTGGTCCAAATGCTTCTAGCAAGTTCCGCTTCCTTCACTTTCTTTCGGTCTTTTATCCCGTAGGCATTCATTATTGTGAACTCGTTGTAGACTTCCGAGTAGAGCGTGAATATGTCCTTCACCAATGGGCTTTCTACTTCGTAGAAGGCCGTTTTCTTAGGAGCGAAGCCAAGTTCGGGTAAGTTCCCACCGCCTATTGATTGATATTCCAAGACGGTCAATAAGTCGTTTGGGACATCTTTCTTGACGAGTGCCTTACCTGAGTCTGATAGAGCGCCTATTAGCCAATTCACTTCTTGCCTTAGTAGACTATTGGTATACACCCTATCCATTATCTCCTTATCCATACTCTTACTTCTAATGATAGATAGTATAGATAGTGTATAGTAGGCTCTTAGACTTGATAGTACAGATACTAGTTGTTTAGGGGACTTGTCTTTCTTACCGTAGAACTCCTTTCTATCAGGAAGTGCTGGTATTGTTACCGCTTCTGCCCTAGGATGAAGAAGACTAGAGTGACGACCTAAGATATCCACTTTCCTATTAGAAGAGTTGGACATGTCAGAAATGTACCTCAAAGAGATGTGCTTCTCGTTGTAATTTCCCCTATCGTTGAAGTTGGTATCGTATTGCTGGTGCAAGTGGGTGTAGACCTGCATCTTGAAGAACTCATCTAGGAGCGCCCTTTGAGCGACTATCTCGTTTGCTTGAATTGGTATTCCCTTTCCCTTTGTGGCGTCCCCTGTTCCGTCTTCGTCGTAAGATGGGATGAACGAGAACTGATTCTCAGTAACGCTTCGGTGAGTGCCTGCATCTAACTCATTCAAGTCCGGATATGTGTCTAACTGTGCGTTGTTAGATAGGTCGAACAGTTCTAAACGAAAAGTCTCCGTGCCAGCCGGAGAAGTTTCTTGGCTGAGTAGTCTGAAAATGTTGTCCGGCTGTTCGGCTTCATCACCGAAGTGAGTGTATATGTGAGATGTGCTTTGGTTATCAGGAACTATTACTTCCCTACCAATCAAGGCAGTTACCCTCGTAGAATCTCTAGGGAATACCTTGCTGAATATGGCTGAGACTATGTCCATGGTAGAGTCTTCTGAGTTGCTGTAAAAACCGTCGCTGTATTGGTTTTCTATTGCGTTCATTATCGAGTTAGAGTTGAGTAAATCGACATCTAAATCGTCTGCGGTGAGTATCTCCTCTAA
>MDSV01039020.1_pt1 | contig 42973 bp, 54 predicted proteins | sample 810851 | NCBI WGS metagenome assembly MDSV01 (sample SAMN05326640, study PRJNA326480) | marine metagenome | isolation source: seawater | place: Atlantic Ocean: North East | collected 2012
CCTTGGACATCCTTAATCTGTTCGACATCAACCTCATCGATGAGAGATCGACCACCACCAGGTGCAGCATCTTCCCAGAAGGAAGCGGCAGAGCTATTGATGTCTGGATCCTTATCCATCTGAACAGCGCGTTCTTGAGGCTCGAAGGTGGCGGGCTTGCCGTTCAGAGCTTCGTCCTTATTCTTTTGAACAATTCCTGCCAGTAGTTCTTGCTCAGCGGCCCGGTTCTCAGTCTTAAGGGTTAAGTCAACAGGCTCTAATGTGCCATCAGCACGGACAACCCCAAACTGAGTGGCGTGGTCCGGGTCAGGGTTACCAAAACCCACACGGGAATAGATGTTGCCCCTGATATCCTTATTACCACGGATTGTGGCTTCGGATGGTCGAACATCAACACCCTGAGCGGATACAATTGTGCCAGGCTCCATATCCTTAAGCTGCCTCCGAAACTCGGAGACCATCGCCTTCCCATCTGTTCCGATCTTGCCATCACCAAGCATGTCCCAGGAGATGTCATACGATTGGAATTGATCACCCAATAGTGGTTCAGGGGTGTAATACCAACCAACCTCGCCACCACCTTTTAAGCGTTGGGTGACCTTGGTCATCTCGGTCTCACTTAAGGCCAGAGGCTGACGTGATGGGCTCTTAGCTGGACGACCAGAGACAGTATTGTTCTCTTCAAATGCAGCCTGGGCGTAGTTGCCTTCAGGTGCTTCGCTTGCAACTGATTTAGCAGCGGCTACCTTTGCATCTACAGAACCCTTGACAGCATTACCTGCCCGCAGTCCCTTGTAGAGTTTCTGGACTCCAATGACACCCATGCCGGGGAATAAGCCCTCGACAGAGTTCTTAAGCCGACGCCAGTGGGGATTATCTTCCTCACTATGAGCTAAGGCTTCTGAGAGCGAGTTAGCTAGGGGACCATCTTGGATAAGGTTGGAAATGTTTCCACCTTCTGCATTGCTGAAGTAATCAAGAACAAAGTCAGAAGCTAGGGCTGTAGCTGCTGTAGCTGCGCTACCTGCACCAGCTAGGGATGAGACGCCGCCAGTAGCAGCTCCACCCATTGCAAAAGCAAGCCCCTCTTGAACAATGCCACCCAATACAGTCTTAGTTTGAGCACCAGTTAAGTCATACTGAGCGTACTCATATTGATCACTCCAGACGGTATCTGATTCTTCTCTGTCGAGCTGGAAGATTGCATCTCCAACAGAGCCGATCACATCACCAGCGAAGTCAGCAGCGCCACGTACTTTGGCGTCTAAGTTGCCAGGAGCACCTAGGGTTGCACGTACAACTTCTGAGCCAACACTGTCATCAGCTTGTAGATCTTGAAGACCTTGATCTGCATTCTCGAGTAAGTCTTTAACTGCACCAGCTCCTTGCATTAGAAGGTCGCCAGGAGCAGAGACCACATCCTGGACCATCTGGCCTAGGTCAAATCCTTGTTCTTCTGTTTCTTCTGGGGTTTCGACTTGAGTTTGTTCTGGAGCTTCAGGGGCCGCAGCCTCTGGGGGAATAATAGGGATGCTAGAGTCTAACCCTACACCTGTAAGATTTGCCATTTAGGGGTAACTTAATGATAAGAAGTTTAGAGTTACCCCCATCCGCAGATAGGGGCTCTATGTTTAACCTTGTCTGTATCTATCCACTACATCCATTGTGTAGGTTTGAATAGATGGGTATGAACCTGCCCCATAAGTTTGGGGTCTTGTGTTGTTATATAAAGCAGCATTTCCGCTATACCAAATAGAGGCAACCCTGCGCACAAGGATGTCTCCGGTATAACCGAGGGCTAATTGTTCTTGCATCATCTTTTGGAAGCGATCATTAATCACCGCCATCTGAATGTCTGGGCTCCGTAGATACTTACGTTGTGGGACTGCATAACCAAGGGCCGCAGTCGTCCACTCAGCTATGTTTTTTGGCATCACCTGGCCGTAGCCAAGAGCGCCTGAGTCTGGGTTGACCTTAGTAAAGACGTTTGAGCTCTCTTTACTAATAACAGTGTTGCGAAGATTATCTAAGGAGATACCACCATAAACTTTACCTGTATCGTATGCGGCTAATTGAGCATCAGAGTTAGAGGCTATAGAAATAGATTCAGGGGGTTCAATTACGGTGGGGTATTTATCTCCGAGGAGTTTGAGTTGAGCAGTAAGAAGAGTCTCACCATTAGTACCAAGAGCAGCGGCACGATCCTCGATCTCTTTAGGGATACCCCTACCAAGTTCGATTGAAAGTTTAGCGGCATCTAGTTGACGTTCAGAGAGTACAGGTTTTTTATCAATCTCGATAACTCCAGGTTCAAACTTCGACAGCTCTTCGTTTTTTAGACCACGAGTATCATTTTTAAAGGCGTCCTTTCCAAAGTTGTAGGTGAAACCTTCACCATCCTTATAGGTGACTTCTTCTGCAAGTTCGTTGCGGCGGTCTACCATCCACTGTCTGATCTCAGGATTGGTCATCTCTTTTCCACTCTGCGTTTGCAGCTTGGCGTCGAGGTCTTCTAGTAAGCGCTCCTGTAGATCATCAACAGCAGCAGAACCATCACCTTCAACAGCTAGACGAATAGCCTCTGCCGAATCAGTGCTCTTGTTGGAGCCTGCTCCGTTAGCTGTGAGGACAGCCTGGTTTAGGGCAGCCTTGGCCTGGGCCTGGGCTAGTTTCTTAAATCCGTTAACCTTAATCCCTCGAACTTCATCAGCAGACTTACCGCCTGCAGAATCCCATCCAAGTGATTCAGCATCATTACCAGTTAGGTCTCCACTATTGACTCTTGTTTGCAGCTCTTCCTGAGTCCAGCGTCGGCCATTCTTCTGTTCAGCCCTCATATCCTCAACGGTGTATGGGCTGTACTCTTTCTTATTTCTAAGCTGAGCAGCCTTGAGAAGGTTCTCAGGAGCACCAGTAGCTTCAAGCTTATCTGCTGCGGCTAAGTTGAGCTGTACTTCTTCCTCAGGGGTTTTAGCCTGAGCAAGGCCTAGCATCAACTGACGCTCAACAGTCTCGGCTGTAGCTGTTGCAAACTGACTATCAAGAGTATTAGCTGAGATAGCTGCACTCTTAATGTCATTACGGGCTTTAGTAAACTTAGAGACATACTGTTTCCCTAGCCGTGTCCCTGCATTACCAGCACGTTTTTCTACCTTTTCAAGCGCATTGATGATGTCCTGACGCTTATTAGCAACTGCAAATTCAAGAATAGTATCTACAGTGGCTGCATTAGCCCCAGCTTTATCACCTACATAGACTCCTGATCCATATAAAGCTGTGAATCCGTTATCAAATATGGACTCCATAGGCTCCCTATTAATGAGGCCCTCTGTCATGTCTATAGTTGCAGAACGGACTGCTGCAGCTTGCTGACCAGAAATAATTTTATCTGCTACTCCTTTTTCCCATGAGCCTGATATGCTCATCACAGACGGGATTAAGACAGAGGCGACTTGGGCTTCTGGCATTGAAGCCACATTGGCAGCCTTATAGAAGGCAGCTCTAGCAGCCTCAGCAACTTGAGTGGTGTCTCCACCCTCCATAGTTGCCACAGTAAATGTGGTCCCATCTGGACGGGTATAAATGACGGCTGTGTCATTTGTCCAGTTATTAAAGAAAGTGGGAAAATCAGAGTTAGCCTCATATACAGAAGCTCTCTGGCGCTGCCCTGCAACAGTTGCCTGGGATACTTCACGCCTAATAGCTTGCTGTATAGCCGGACTATCTACATCTTGGAGACTTGATTCAGCCGCAACTGCTGCAGCATTTTGGGCACCTTGAGCTTGTAACCCAGGTAAGGGATCAGGGTTACTTTCCAGGCTGAAAACAGACTTAATAGAACTCTGCTGCTGCTCTTTATGTTCTACTTCTGCTAACCTGGTAGCCTCATAAGACAAGAAAGATTTAGATAAGGAAGCAACACCTTGAATAACACTATCTGCAACCCTGATACGTGAAGCCGCTACTTGACCAGAAGCCAGCACATGTGACTTCTCAAGAGCCACTTTATTCTCTTCATAAGTATGCTCCTGCTTAAGGGTATCTTGATCGTATTTCTGATCAATAGCTAAGGCATCAGCCTCACGCTGCCCCTCAAGTCTGAGCATTCCTGTATCTGCATTCTGCTGAGCTCGTAAGCTTGCCGTAGTTGCATCCTGCTCCCTGCGGAGTTCACGCATTTTGGTATCACCGTCCTCGACGATACGCTTACGATATTCAGCCATAGCCTTATCGCTATTAGCTGCTTTAACAGCACTAAATCCACCACTCTGGGCAGACCCTTGGTATGTTGTTTTAGCAGCCGATCCACCTGAGTAGATTCGGCTACCTTTCTTTAGTTGTTCTTTAGCCATAAGTTGCTCGCAAGCAAAAGGTTAATAGGTTTCAGAGAATGGCTCTGAGTCTTTGTTGACGTCTACAAAATTAGGGATGCCAGGTAGCGTAGGCATATATGGGTCACTAGGAACCATACCGATGCCACTTAATGCCTGGTTGTTTGCACTTTGGGATTGTAAAAAGGTCATATCCATAGAGATCTGAGCCTGCTCTAGTGAGCTAGCCAGGGACGCATCTGCCTGTGCTTTTTCGAATCCAGACTGCCTTTCAGCATCATTAACTAAGAGGCCTACTGATTGACCTGTACGGCCTGCAGCAAGGATCGTACCCTTAGCGCCAATTGACTTAGCTAGAGCTGTCTGCTGAGCAAAGGCGGCCTTCTTACGGGCCTCTGTCATTTTAGTCTGTTCTTGAACGTATGATCTATTAGCCGCTTCATTGTTGTATCTTGTCTGAGTCTCTGCACTTTCTACTTCGCGTTGATAATTGATTCGATCAGACTCAGCTTTGGCTGCAATCTGTTCTCGTTCCATCTCAACCTGACGCTTCTGTTGATTGTATTGATTAGCAATCTGAACGTTAGATTGTTGAACTTGCAGGTTATATTGTTCAGATTGATTTTTCTGTTGCAACATCATTGACTGACGCTGCTGGTTTTGATTTTGCAGCATCGATTGACGCTGATTTTCTTGCTGTATTTCTTGCTGTCTGGCCTGCATATTCATATTGGCCTGAGCATTACGTGCCTGCGCTTGAGCAGACATGATCCCCATACCAACTGAGGCAATAGTCGAAGCAACACTTACAGCTAGGGTGGCCGCCGGTATGGCCGCTGCTGCTATACACATAGTTTTACGATTTCATAGTAAGGAAGTGATTCAGGTCCGGTGGGTACGGTTCTGAGGGCCTTAAATCCAAGGTGCTTTAATAACTTGTGGTGGACATGGTTCCTAGCGTCTGCAAGGTTCCACAGGAGTTTGTACTCCCGCTCAACTTCTCTGAGCCACTTCTTAGCCTGTCGAACAAATGTGTGAGGTTTAGTTGTGATCAGAGGAGTGCATAGCATCCAGATCTGACCCTCGGTAGGACTTAATCGAACTACGCCAGCAATGCCTGCCGGTTCATCATCCACATGGAAATATGTGGCGTGTTCACTGGTCAGAACACCTAGTGGGACATGGAGTAAAGATAACCCCATGCCCTCAACTTCAGCTTTATCTTCTGAGCGGAGATGATTAAGAACCACCAAGCCATCCTTATAGGTGGCTGGGCGATAGTATTTCATTTAGATAGCGGCAATTCCACGGGTGTTGTAATGACCTTCCCAGCGGTAACTGGTGATGGAAGCGGGTAGAGGATCAGATGCTTTTATGGTTAGTGTGGACGAATCACCACGGCTATATACAGGAATCTGCTGTGTACTTATTTCATTAATAGCAGCAGCATTTGCTGCATAGATATCAGCAATAGTAGTATCAAGATCAACTGTTTTTAAATCATAACCACGACGCTCGATGTCTACGGAATATCGTCCTGAATAGTACAGGTCGATGTAAACATTTTCAATCATTGGAATATTTAATCGATCTGCACGCTTTTCTTCTTTTACAAAGAAAGCTGGTAGCTTTACTTTCATATCATAGTCAAGTCCGAGGATATAATCTTGACTGGCCAGATCTTCGTCGAGAGTGATGAATGGGCCTGTGGAATCAGTTTCAAGAGCGGGACTTCTATACAAAGTGCTATTACCATCAAGCGTAAGGATTACTGTTGGTTGCATATCAGTTACATAAGAACCGGCTGGGAATCTAATAATCTTCTTGCCTGCAATAGACGATGCTGCCACAGTAGTTTGTGATTTCAGCAGACTATGATCTAAGCGTGGTGAAAATTTACTGCCAAATGCTGTGATGGGAGATGTACGTGGATCATCCAGCATCTCCATTTTTAACAGCACATGAGATGTGCCATTACGGCAAACAAAGTAGCCGGTGTCATGGTCATAACTAACCATTTCTACTGGACTAGGCATGATCCATTTAGACCAGCCAGCTAGGTTACGCTCATTACCTGTATTAAAGAACTTAAATGTCCACAGGGTTTTAGAGCCATCACCGAAAATACAAAGACTATTGTTTGGACTTGAGGCTGAAAGCGTCAAGCCAGGCGGTATATATTCAGGAACGATCCGAGTGTTTTCACTTACTACAGGACGGTTATCTACTGAGTCCACAGCCATCTCATACACCTTTGTAAAAGTATCGGCTTCGGTACTAAACAAAATGGATACACCGGTTTCAAGCGGAGCAATATCGCTGCTATAGCTGTACTGTGATAACTCTTTGATCGTAACCGTAGCCGGACCAAAAGCTGTATCAGATGTAGAAAGCAGAAACTGACTATTCTCAGCAAATAACAGTAAACCCTTAGGCGTACCTAGCGCAGCTTTTAGTGAAGCTGGCTTAGTGCTGCTAGCTGCCATATCAATGGGATCTGCATCACTAACGGCAATGGCTGAGCCGACAAAGAAATTAAAAAAATCACCAGGCTGACTTAAGACGATAGTATCGCTTGATAAAAAACCAAGGCGGTTCATATAGAACACCATGCTTTTAATTGCTTGCCCTACAAAAGACGGATCAGGGTTGCTATCAGTATCACCTACTTCTCTAGATGCCCAGCTTAACTCGTCGCTATAGGTTGCCGACAACTGTCGAACAGTAAAATCACCATTGGATTCTCGGATCAATGCGTGTGGCATTGTTGCTGGGTTTAAATCTGTAGTAATGCCAGGCTTATGTGTCTCTTCCCATGAACCTTGTCCGGGGATATCACCAGATGCAGGAACAAATTTAACGTAGTAATCGTCTGCATCGGATTCTGACGAGTTACGGACTAATAGATTGACGCCCTCTATACATTGATTGGGTAACAAGCTAACATCATTAACTGAGCTTTTAATTCCATACAAAGCATTATTAGTTGTGCCGCCTTTGGTTTGGATGTTAAAATCTCTTCCGTCAGTTCTGCGGATAACAATAACGTTACCTACAGGTGTAGCAGTATATCCAGACAATGTTTGTATAGAACTTGATAAAGATGAAACAATTAAATTTACATCTAGAGTTCCGGATGTAGCATTTGCAGGGGTTGTATAAGATGCAGAGGCTTCTGATGCAAAGCTATAACCAAAAGTTTCATCTTCGACGGTAACTGTATAGGATTGACCCTGAACAGTAACGTTTACAGAATCACCGCTACGCCAACCAGTACCACCATTAGTGAGCGTTACGCGAGATGCGTAAACACTTTTGTAGGAAAAACTGTTTGTTGATTGAGCTTGCTGAACATTAGAAACGCGAAAACTTAAACCAAAACTACTACCTGCAGGCTTAATAGCTCCATTTGCAACAGTCAGATTAGAGCTGTTTGTACCACCATCATTAATGATAAGACCTTCAGACCATTCACTATTGCCTGTTGTGTAGCTATGAATTGTTGCGGTTGGGGTGCTATATTTATTAAGTGGATTTTCTTCACTATGGGAAGGATCTCGCTCAACCCTTACTTCAATTCTAAGCGTAATATTGCCTGCAGAAGTTGTTTTAGTGACGTTACGATAAAGGTAGCTGCCTACTGCTAAATCATTGGCATTGCCAAAATAGTGAGTACCCCAGTTTTGTGTTCCAGGGTAATCAAAGTCTTCAACCATCCCCCGCCATGCAACGGCAGTAGGGAAGAAAGCCCCAGGAACTTCTGTTGTAACAAGTGTTGGACTACATGACGTAGTGACTGTAAAACCAAGCCCTGTTTTAGATCCTGATGTTTCAGTAAAAGATTGTGACCCTGCTTTAGAGCAATTACCATTCGCAGTGTCTTCAAAAGAACCAGGGCTTACAGACAGCTTGCTGGCCCGATAAACCTTTTGCTGCTGTGTTTGCTGACCATCTTTAAGAAAGTCAACAGTGTACTGGGTGTTGTAAGCAACTTGATTTACAACAACCAACGCTTCAGGATTGGACTCATCGTCTGATGCAGAGTCCATAGTTACATTTTTCTCAGTATTGCAGAGAAGAGTGTAATCATTAATAGTAAGTTGTTGTATATTTCTAGGATTAGAAACTTTTAAATATTCACCGGCTGATGATGCTACATTGACTGTCTGTTCAGTTCCAGTATCTGCATCCCACACACGGATGCTTGTCGTACCACTGCTGGTGTAAATAGCAGAGACATACCTTTCAGTTCCATTCCGAAAGATGTTGAACCACTTGGCCCCTTCCGGGACGTTGGTAGCTAGCTCTCCAACAAACTGTGTGGGTGGGCGTTTTCGACAGCCAAAAGTCGGATCTAGAAGTACGTTTTCTGCTTCCTTAACCTGTCCGGGAAGCTTAAGCGGATCAGGCTGTTGGCTTACACCTCCCAGAAGGTTGGGAACAATTTGAGAGATAGCGGCCATAGTTACATGCGAAGTAGGACGTTAATAGGTCTGTATGAGAATTGTTGATAAGTGTCGTTACCATCGGAATCTGAAAAGATGGTGTAATTACCTTGCTGCGTGTCGTACTCCATAAGAGTGGCGCGGGCAATAGTTTCCTCACGCTGACCAAAGCTGACTGCTTCCTTAGATCCAACGGATCGACCAGCAAAGACGTTTGCTGCACGAATAGCGATGTAATTTTTAAATGCTTCGGGCAGACTTTCAAAGTCAAAAAGCCACATGACGTCAAGTTTTTGTTGACCATCAAATGTATAGGTATGCTTCACACGGTCGTAGAGCTTGCCGTTACGGATAACGGTTTGCTTTCCATCTCCGGGTGTGCTGTCTAGCTGCAACACATTGTCAGGAATAACAATCTCATTGCTGGTGTTAGGAGTGAACGGATACCCACGTTCCGTGTTGTACTCCCAGCCTTCAGCTTGAACTGAAATAGAAATCTCGTCGAGAATTTGTTCAGCCATCTCCACTAAAGGATTACCTGATTCCAGGTTGGTAACAGGAGCTTGGCCGATATTAGAAATGATAGTGTTGACGGCTTGTAATTTAGTCGCCTTTTTAATAGCCATTTATTTACTTAGGGAATGGGAAGCCCAAAGGCCCGGAGGCCTGAGGGTGGGTACTAATTAAGCAGCTTGGATAGAACCAGCCACGGAAACGCGAAGGGTGTCGCAACCGAGGGCGAGCTTCCCGACAACCAGGTCTCCCTGGTATTGAACAGCAAAGTCTCCACTGGTTGTCTCGATGCTGGGGCCGATGGCCTCAACAGTACCGGCTGCTTCCTTATGGAAGACCAATCCGGCAAGGGCAGTACAATTGACTTTGTAGTCGTTGTTTTCGCCACTTACATCAGAGTTAAAGTTAGTGCCATACATGCCAGCAAGCACGTTAGACTTAAAGATACGAATTCCAGCAATAGAATAAAGGCCTTTGCCGCTATTCATGTCACCCTGGCTGTTACCGATTTCACGGTTTAGGATGTTGGTATCGACAGAAGAGATCAGCGAATAGTACTGACGTGGGCTGAGAACAGCACAGCGTCCGTCCTGAGGCGCGGAACGCTCATCGAGAACTGCTGCAGCTTCGAAGAAGCCGTCAACAATTGCTTGGGCATCGTTAGTTTTACCAGAACCGATATTAACTTGGAAGCCACCAGGCTCACCAGTAACAACAGAAGATTCGGTAGCGCCTTTAGCCAATACGCGAGCAATACGCTCATCATAATGCAGGGCTAAAGCCTCGCCGATTTGCTTACTTATCTCGCTCCGGCTTGACCACTGGCTGAGCAATTCGTCTAAATCGTATACAAACTGACTTGACACGAGGAGATCATCCATGATGATCGTCTTTTCGTTGCTTTTCAGGCCAGCGGCGGGAGCAATAGCGGTCCCCGGTGTATGATAACCGCTTGCCAATTTTCCACTTAGCAAGAACTGTTTAGATTTTCCACCACGAAGGGCGTAGTTACGAACTAGACCTTTAAAGATGGTTGCGGAGTTAAACGCATTAAACACTTCGCCAGAGAATAATTTAAGTCCTGTGGCGTAGCGAGTTGCGTAATTCTGGGAGGGTGTACGTGAGCCATTGGCTACGTTATTACCCTGAAATGCTGAAAACGACATTATGTTAATTAAGAGATTTGTTAATGAATCAAACCTCTAAGCGCTTAGAGATTATTAGGTTGTATTGACATGGCTCTATAACTTGAGCGAAGCTTCGCCAAAGGGTTATCCATCCGCAGATGGGCCACAGTGGCAAAGAATAGGTAGGGGAGGTCTTGCACCTCCCTGTCAGCTTTACCGTCTACCAACTTTTAAAGTAGTCCTTCATTCTTCAGAGTATGTTTCTGAAAGCTAATTCTTTTGTATCTGTTCTTAAATATATCAGGCATCCAATAGGTTACCTGCCATTTAATATGTGGGTTTAATCGTAGGTGCTCCTCCAATGAATGTTGGAAGATTCCTATTTGTATGAAACCATCATGAGTAATCAGATGGTCTCCACAGTCAACAATAAAAAGAGTCGGCACTTTATCTTGTATTGAATGAATAGGAGAGGAGTCCTACACTGAGGTGTTCCTCTCCCAAAGCCCCGGCCTTCCGAAACCGGGTCCCTTAAACCGCCCCTCGGGTTTTACAACCGGAAGGTACCTGTATTATTTGCCCAGGGTAGGCTCTTGCTTCAGATAAGCCACACCCCGATAGGTAAGTTTAATCTGTTTAGCAGCGGCCTTTTGAGCCTTGACTGCTGCACGTAGTTGAACGTTAGTCATGGGAATTCTCCAAAAGACCTAGGCCCCGTTCCATGCTCTAGGTGTTATGCGCCCAATAGGGTGAACGAACGCTTGAAGAATTAAAGAAGGTCACCAGATCGCATTAGCTTCTCCTCAACATCCATTCGATAGGCAGGATCTGTGGAGTAGCGAGGGTCACTAATAGCCCGGCTAAGTTCCGCTTGGCTACGGAATACCGTGCTTTTACCGCCAGCTTTTTTGCCAGAGACCAGAGGGGCTTCATACCCATTACCTTCCCGGAACTTACTATTAAGTGCAGAAACAGCGAAGCGAATGGCGGCAGGGTTGCCGCTATTAGTCACGTCGTTGTAGTCCTTGATATCAGACTCACTAAGGTTGTTAGCAGCCCAGTTAGTCATCTCAAGGTAAGCCTCAGGACCACCAACTGATTCCTGAATAGCTGTCATCTCAGACTGCTGCAGGGTGACCTTTTGTGCCTGGGAGTTGTACTGCATGTAGGCCTTAATTAGGTCTTTAGTGTCCATCTCCGAAAGCTTATTAATAGCCTCTTCAGATAGTTCACCTTTCTCTCCAAACTCTTGGTTCAGAGTGTGCATGTATTTGACAGTTTCAGATACTTCTGTAACTTCCTCGGCCTCCTCCGCAGGAGCTTCCTCAGAGCCCTCTACAGGCTCCTCAGACTCTTCCTCTTCGCCTTCAGATGCAGGTTGACCTAACTTAGCCTGAAGCTCGTTATAGGCCTTTAGAAGGTCATCCTGTGTCTTAAACTTTCCGCCAATAAGTGATACATCTTCCTGTTCAGAATCACTCTGAGACATGCGACGATCACGGTCTTCAGTCTGGGCTTGGATTAGCTTCTCACCCTGCTCTAGTGCTGCAGTTTCTGCTGTTTGTTGCTCAGTGCTAGGACCCTCGGTAGGGTCGAATGTCATGCGGTTTGCCATATCAATAGGTGGTAGAGGTTACGTTTCCAAAGGTGGGGCGGATCTTGCCTTTCTTGGCATACTTACCTGCAGATGGCTTGGAGGTTCCATCTACTTTCTGCTTGACTCCATAAGTCACCCCCTCAGTAGAGAGAGCTTGTTCAATAGGAGTTGATTCATAAGCCTCGTTATGAGGCGTTGTGGGGTTGTCACCTCTAAAGGATCCGTCAGGCTTCCGGGCTCTGCGCCTCTTGTTCGCTGGGCTGTTCAGTTGTTCCGTCATTAGGCATCATTTGTTGGGTCATTTGCTCCGCCATTGGAGACTTGGCTAGCTGGCCAATCTGTCCCATGACTTGCGCTTGGGTGGCCTGCTCTTGAGCTTGCTGTTTCTCTTGAGCTAACTGCTCTTGTGATTTGATCAGCCCAAGGGTTTCAATACCGCTAGCTGCTGCTAAGCGTTTCAGGAACTCTTCTGGGTTGATGAGAGATGCAAGTGCTTCTGGTCCCATTGTTTGTGCAATGGTCCCTACAAACTCCATCAGAGCTTGCTTATCTTGTCCTCTACCAATGCCATTTAGACCAGCAACCACAGTGGGTAGAACCAGTCCTTTAGGCAGAGAGGGGATTGTTTTAGCTCTATTAGCTTGAGCTAGTTTCCGAGCCAGATAAGGCTGAAGTAGCTCAGCGGTTAGGTTGGAATAGATTCCCCCGAGTTGCTCATTCAGTTCTTGCTGAGTGGCAGAGACTTCGGTTGCAGTTGTCCGGTCAGAGTGACGAACAGACAACACAAGGAAGGCATCCGACAGACGTTGAGTCAGGTCTCGGATCATCTCCTGGACCGTTTTGAAGTCGGCAGTTTTACCCACAGCCACTACGGACACATCTTCACTTCGACCCTGAATTATGGAACCTGATCCCGCCTGAGCTAAAGATTGTGGTTTTGTGGTTGCACTAGGGCTAACCATAAATACAACTTTAGCGGCTGCTGCTGAACCTGAGACTAATGCTTTGTATAACTCTTCGAGGCTGGTCAGGTCACCCATGAACTCTTCGACCCGGCCTCGGCCATAGCTTTCTCCGTTGTTTGCAACGTTGAAACGAAGAGGCATCCAAGGGGATGTCTTAGCTGGGGAACTTGACTTGCTACCAGGGATGATCTTGTCATCTGTTTCCTGATGCCATTTGTGTTGGCCGTCTTCAATAGTGCAGTGGGTATAAACCACAGCCTGATCGAGGGTGCTAGAGCCGCCACTACTATCAGCAATGCCCATCTTAGGGCCATCTTCACCAACAGCATTGGAGTCTTTAGCAGACTCGGTCTTTTGGAATTCAACAGGAAGTAGAGAACGATCTACGACTTCCTTAGTAATGATCTCAATAACGTTGCCATCACCATCACGGGCGATGACATAACGATCTAGGGGAAATACCTTGACGGACTTCTTCCCGGCATACAAAAGGGCATTACCGGTGACAACTAAATGCTTCATAGCAGCATGTAGAGCTACCCGGTCATTTGACTCGGAGATCTGCTGCATGATTATCCGCTCCATCTTATTGAGGGAGAGGTCTATCTCAGAACGAACCTCTGGAGATACGTCTGGCATTTTGGCCAGCTCTCCATCATTGATCTGAAGTTTGAAGAATGTAGCGTTTACAGGGAAGAGGCTCAACATCATTTTGGATGCGAGCACGTTGCAGCCTTTGGCCCCGACTGATTGCCAGGGTTGCCGCAGAGTGCCACCTTCATCTAACCCCTCCTCGGTGAGGAGATAGGGAAGAGTCAGGCGGGCAGCTCTGCGAGCTACGTCTAGGAATTGTTCCCGCTCGGTTCGTAGTTGTGAATACTTAGCTAGAGCAGAACTTTTCATTTATCGAGGAATATTTAGACCTGAGGAACCGCCACTACCTGTAGGGGTGGAGCCAATGGAATTAGTGAGGGGAATGCGAAGGGCGCTAGTACCCTTGGATGCTTGCTGTAGCTCCTTACGCTTCGACCTTCTTTTCTTAACGATTGCAGCATCCTCAGCATTTTGACTACTCGAGACAATCTGAGGTGGCGGAGTTTGACCAGGCATTACTGGTGGTGGAGGTGCAGCAGGAGCAGCCGTCATAGGTGCAATCACTGGAGGTGGAGCTATTACAGGAGCTGGGGGAGCTTGCTGCTGAGTAGGTAGGGGTGCAGGTGGGGGAAGAGGCTCCATCTTCTCCATCTTCGGCATCTTTGGAGCGCTACACATTTGTTTGCTTTGCGAGAATGTATTCGACAACAGAACGCTGACCAGCTCGATACATAATCAAGCGGTCCTCATCCTTTGGCGACGGGTTAGATAGTGGATACATGGCCTCTAGTTCTGCTGCCAATGCAGTGAATGGGGACCCAGTACCGAACACTTCTTGCGTAGTGAGTTCAGCCATACTTGGGGAGGTTTACGTTGGAGGTTTCGAAGAAGCTGGGCATTCTTGCTCTTTGCGTTTCAGCAAGTCCTGCAGCCTTTCCAGAGGCGTAGAGACTGTCGCTTTGCTTGAGCCAGAAGTCTTTGTCAAGGTATTTGTCTTCATTGGTTGATAGGCCATCCATCACCCAAGACACGGTTGCCTTGCGTAGACGATTAAGGGCTGGGGTTGATACTTCGCCCAGGTCTTTTGCACACATAGCGTGGAGAAGTACGTGGGTCTGTTCGTCTCGTGAGATGTCGGCTGCAACGCTGCGTAAGCCCATGTCACCGTTGAACCGGAACATCGGGAGTAGCACGAAGAAAACTGAGCGTTCAAGGATCGCCGTCTTAAGGATCGGATGTGACGGGTCGTTGAGCCAAGCTTCGCGTATCTTCTGGGCTTCGAGTTCATACTTAGGGTTAGTCCCGTGAGCATCAACGACGTAGCCAAGAGCCATATCATGCTTCTCTTCATCGGCCATGTTGGAGGTAAGGGCCGGGATAACACCAGGATCATCAGGTAGATCTCGCTCTAATCCTTGGGAGAGCATTTCTTTAACTGGTAATTCGAGACTCCGAAGGGCTAATGCCCTAAAAATTGCATCCTCAGAGCCTGCCTTAAATTCTCCTTTATCAACAGCAACGGGGGTCCATGTCCGCTTACGGGACATCACTTTCAAATAACTAGACATTTACTCAGCACAAGAGGAACAAAATTGATCTTCTGCGCTATCAAATCCAAAGAGGTCCGCATATTCGTCGCCTTCTAATAGAGAAGCGGCGTCATCTTTGCGGAGAGTATCGGGCAGGACCTGAAGCGCATAATAAAGAGAGGTCTGATATGAATCAAACCAGTTTTTTATAAAGGCTTGGTCGTAGGTCACGACGTCACTCCATGAATTATATGAATAACCGTGAAAGAGATTTGTCTCTTCGAAGGTTCTGCAGATCTGATCTGCCACTAAATTATATGTATTCCAGCCGACTTCGCTGGCGATTTCTACCGGGCCGTAGTCAAAAGACTCCACACCGAACGTGCCAGAATCTCTATCGACATGCCGACTAATAGGAGGAGCAATCTCAGGCGCTGTTGTATATCCTTCGAGATCCTTATAACGATATGAGCAACTAGCTGTAGGGGCAATAGTAAAAGCGCGGTCCATGTTATTAACACGGGCAATGGTGGCGGCTCCGGATACAGCTCGAACCCACTCTCTGGCAAGAATAATTGCAGGAGTGATGTCTGTATCTGTTCCGTCGTTAACTGCTTTAAGCGCTTCACCGAATGCAAGATAGGTGACTCCATGAAGACGTAGGAAGTTAGCAAGCCCGAGAACACCGAGGCCAACCTGTCGGTCAACGTCAGAGGACAGGTATTCACCCGTATCTCCAACCCCTGTTCGCCCATGCAGAGCGACCAGTTCGGACATACCTTTGGTAAAAGCTGGGAATAAATCCTCGACATTACATGCCCCGAGTTGAATATGTTGGAGCAAACATGAGCCCCTATTTTTGAGTCGTATCTCGAGACACACGTTACCAAAAATACGCTCGCCGTTTTGGTCGTATGCGACTTTGTTGAGCCAGATATCACCAGCTTGGATTGCTTTGAGGATCTTTTCTTGAAGAGGTTCTGCAAGTTCATCCCACCATTCCGGGGTAACATCAATACACTTTTTGACCCAAGGTAGATCTCTACGTGTTGCGTCTACAAACTCTTCTATGTCGGCATGATTTGCGTCAATATGTATAACGCAAGCGCCATTTTTAAAATGACCACCCCGTCTTAAAGTTTCGTTAAGTCCAGAGTAGATCCTTGCAAACGACACTGGGCCTGAAGCTGTGAGACCCTTTCCATTCTCTGTACCCCTTGGACGGAGTTTAGATAAATGGACAGCAACTCCAGCGGCATTCCGTAGGGCGTGGCTGACGAAAGTCCAGCTAGCTTGTATTCCATTGGAACCTTCCATAGTGTCTTCAACGACGAAGACTGTGCAACTAACTGGGAGCTTTGAATCAGGGTTATCGAGCCAGCTCTGCACTCGACCTGTACGGGCAATAAAACGATCAGTCATTAAACGAGATCAATAAGTGTGGGTTTTTTGTAGTTAGACGATTTCAAAATCTTTCCGTCGTCTCGTTTAATAGGACGGAGATTATCGTCTAGCTTCGAGAGGTTGGATTCATGTACTCGGGTCAGAGCCTTATCGAGGTCCCAGCCCGCAGTTGCGGCGTATTGATAAGCGACATAAACCAAGTCAGCCAGCTCCTTAAGGCAGGCTTCCCGTGAACGCATGTTCTGCATATATTCACAAGCCTCACAATGAGCTTCGAGAAACTCTTCGTATTCCTCAGAGATCAAACGCTGCTGCATCAGTAAGGTAGAGGGCTTGAAGTTTCCAGTCGGCTGATCCATCAGCTTCCTGAATGTTGTCGCTTCTTTTTGGTGTTCGTACATCTTTTAAGGCTCGGTTTAGGTATGCGATGGCTTTGCGAAGGTCGTCTTCGCGGGATTCTCCGGGCTTGGCACCAGCACGACACACGTACTTGATTACATTTCCAAGTAGATAATCCATGTCTTGGTCAACGATGAAGTCCCAGACTTCGATCTTGCCAAGTTGATAATGATCAGGGCTGTGCTTTGAGCTCATTGTTGATCTTGGTGAGGGTGGTTTCCATCCAGTCATCCCAAACGCGAGCATTTAAAGGAATGTCTGTGTTGCGGTAAGCTCTGCGAGCCAGGAGCGTGTTCTTAAATAACAGCAACTCCCTTTCTGTAAATCTCATGGTGTAATGAGTATTGGCGTTTGCTTTTCAATATCCCAATCTTCCGTCTGGAGGATTCGGGCTAGGCGAAGATTGCGGAGTGCATCGTCATAGGTTTGACCCGCACCTTCAAAAGCTTTAACTACTGCGGGCCAGTAATTACCCTTTGCTTTATCAAGGATGACCCCTGCACGTTTTGGGCCTACTGTTTTACAACCAGCAAAGCCATCTGTGGAGTCTCCGGTCAAAGCCTGTTCATAAAGTTTTCGTTCTGCATCTTCCGGTGTCTGCGTCCACTCCTCTTTTAGGTTGTAAAGACGGCAAGGAATTTGCTGTAAGTCCTTATCAGGAGATATCAGAACAAAGTTGGTGAAATCACCAGATGTGGCAGCAATACCCAAAGCATCGTCAGCCTCAAGCGTTGGCATGATGAGAGATGGATATGTTTCCATGCCCCAGTTCTTAAGCTTGAGATAACCACAGGGTTTTCTTTTTACCCGATTTCCTTTGTAGTTCGGGTCTATGTCCTTCCTGAAATTTTTAGTATCAGTGAAATAAAGGATGAGATCATCGGAGTCGAAGCGACTGCGGAGCTTTGTTAGTTCCTGTTCAACAATCTGCTTACCTCTGCGAAAGTCTCCAACGATCACCGTTAGTTCTGGGCTGTACTCCTGCTCTTGTTCCGAAGCCGAAGCGGCTCGGTAGAAAAAGAAGTCAGCATCAATTAATAGCTTAGTCTTCATAGGTTGGTTGAGTGGAATTGAGAAGGTACGAGAGGGCGTAAGCCATCATGTCTGGGTCATCGTTGAACTTCCCGAACCCAAGGTTGCAGGAGTCGCAGATGTAGCCTCTGAACTGGTCAGTGTGATGGCAGTGATCTAATACCCATTTATCTGCCCATCGCCTACAGGCCGGACAATGTCCTGCGGGAGGTGGTGGGTTTGCTAAGCGCAACCGAGTTCTTACGGTTGATAGTTCCTTGCTGCATTGTTTACAGGTGTTCTTCCGACCTGCTGTAGAGGTGGAAAAAAACGGGAAGCTATCGAGTGGTTTATCGGTGCGACACTTGCGGCATGGTTTAGTGGCAGTCGGCCCAGCTAGTTCCGATCTGGAACTCAGAGTCGAGAGCACATCTAAATTTAACTGCTGATTCAACGTCTTTCATCGCGTAAGTGGTTATCTCCCCCGCTTGCTTCGCTTGGTCAGGTGCAACTGAAAGCTGAACCTCATCATGCACAAAAGCTAGTGGTGTGTAATCAATGCCCGCTTCCTGGAGCATCTCGTTAACTCGGATTAGCCAAAGCTTGCAGATCACCGCTCCAGCGCTCTGGAGCAGGTAGTTGGTGCAAACGTGTTTTTTCCCTTGAAGACGGATGGGTCTGCCATCCAAGCCTTTAAGTACGTCGCTCTCAGCTCTACTTTGGATTGCCTTAGACAGCTCTGCAAAGCCATCCAAGCCCTCCATTATGCGAGCCCGGATCTCTTTACCCTTGGCACTTGCGTGACGCTTAGAAGCCCCTGCAGTGGCCCCTAACTTGTTATCGCCTCCTCCATATATCAGGCAATATGTGACCGACTTCGAGTCCTTTCGAGATGTTTTGTAGATCTCAGCTAGTACGGTGTGGATATCACCTTCGACTACTTCTTTAGCGAACTTGGATCCATCATACGGTGCTAGGTAGTGCCCAAGACAGCGAAGCTCGAGGCCTGAAGCGTCAGCACCAACCTGTACTCGATCTTTGCCTGGATAAAATAGTTTTCGATACTCACTAGCGGATGGAACTTGCGAAATGTTGGGAGATGAATGACACTGACGGCCCGTATTTGTGTTAAGAAAACAGGAGTGATGAATCTTGCCGTTGATCTCTTTCTTCAGCCAGGCATTCTTGCCGTCAGACAATTGTCCTAGGTGCTTCTGTAGTTCAAGGATGCGGGCAAACTTAAGAGCCTCGGGTGTGCCGATTTCTTTCAGAACCGTGTCATCAATCTTTGCTCTGCCTGATGCTGTCCTCTCCTTAGCTTCCCAGCCTCTAAAGGTTTCGAAAGCCCAGGCAATGTGATCTCTACTGGTAGGACTAAACTCTTTGAGTTTGCACATCGCGCAACCCTCGTGGTAACCCTGTGTCGAGTTATTCCTCTTGGGTGTAAACAGCCCCCCGTTAACAAACAGGAAGGTGTTACGCATCTCTTCGGAGATTGCGTCGAGTTCAATCCTTAGCTTTGATTCAAGTTGTTGGGCAGCCTTTACGTCGAACGGAAATCCTTCACGTTCTTGCCAGGCCATGAGCGCAGCAACCTTATGCTCAGTCTCAATGCAACCTTTGTAAGTTTCCAGCTTAGGCTCGAACATTTTGGCAACAGCGCAAGAGACAACAACGTCTTGAGCGCAATACTCCAGCATCTCTGGCGTATATGTTGACCAATCTCCTGCAAGAGACTTACCGAACTCAGACTTATGTTGTCCGAGCCGGTGACCCCAGGCTTCGAGACTGTGACGTCCATAAAGGTTGGCGGGCATGTTGGCTGGTCTTGACCGGAAATCTCTGTCAAGGATGTCTGTAAAGAACAGACGGGAGAGGATCAAGGTGTCGTAGGTCTTACCCTTGAAGTCCCACTTAGGGTGTAACTCCTTGATAGCTTCGTAGTCATAGAGAGCGATATTGTGACCCCATAATTCGTCTGCAGTTAGCAGGAATTGGAGACCGTCTTTGATAGTGCCATTGTCCCAGCGATACTCTTCATTGGTGTCGAGGTCGCGGGCAACGATGCAGTGGATTGTCGAAATAGTACGGAGTAGCCCGTCAGTCTCGATGTCGAATGCAAGTCTCATTTAGTGAAGCAGTTGGGGCGGATACGTCCGAAGCCAGAAACAATCTCAAGCACAGCAAACCCGCGCTCATGGAGATGGTCGAAGATGTCAACCTTCCGCTGAGCGCGAATAGCTGAGATCTTTTCTTTCTTCTTCCAGGAGGGCTTCTTGTATCGGACTAGGTGGATATCGGATGGAAGCTCTGCGTCGATCTTGCGGAGCTTGTCTTCAGTGGTTGACTCGATGTGAATCACTACTGGTTCTTTCATGCGTTGTTGTCGCGGTAAATTTCAATGAGCTTGTCTTCGAGAACCTCACGGACGGCCTTGCCTCCGACAATCCTTTCGATCTCCAGTCCGTTAGGACCAACGATCAGCAGGGTGGGGTAGAGGTTCAGTTGATAAGACTCAACTAAGGCGCTGTGGTTCTCTTTCTTTAAGAAGGAGACCGTCTCACCTAGGTGGAGGTTTCTCTCGAGAATGTCGTAAGCAAACTCTTTGGTCTTGGCACAGGGAGGACAAGCCTCCTTTGTGAACAGGCAGGCGTGAAGCCTAGAAATCTGCATAGTCGGTTGGTGAGGTGGAATCGGTTGCGAAATCAAGAGCGGTTTGCAGTCGTCCGGTCTCTTGGTGGTAGGCGAGCTGACCCGCAGGTCCTGTCTGTCCATTGAATCTGTTCTTAAGCACTACTAACTCAGCTCGGTTGTCACCCGCAGCGATGTTTCTAATCAAGGCGCAAACGACATCGGAGAGCTGCACAATCGAGTGTGAGCCCCTGAGTTGTCCGAGGCTTACCTTCGCCCCATCCTCATGTCCTTGGTCGCCTTGGTTGCGTCGTAGATGAGAGATAAGTAGTAGGCCGATGCCTGTCTCCTCTACAAAGCTCCGAAGCTTGGTCATCACGATGTCGATTGTCTTGCGCTCGTCTGCGTTCTCATTACCTGAGATCAGGATTGAGAGGTGATCGAGCACAATCCAATTAACCTCGTTTGTTTTTACCAAATACCGGATGTCATTGAGTAGAGAATCGGGATCAACACTCCCAAACCCATCCCGCAGATAACACTTACCACTTCCGAGGGTATCTTTAAAAGCGGCTTTGAGCGCTTGATCTCCAATTTCATTGTTTAGATGCAAGGGTTTGTTTGCAGCTACAGTCATGAGACGGAGGCCAGTCCGCTTAACTGATTCTTCGAGGGCGATGTAGCCAACCTTCTGGCCTTGGTTAATTAGATGGACAGCTATTTCACCGCAGATGGTGGACTTCCCCGTTCCAGAGCCTGCCGTAAGACAAACCAATTCACCCCGCCGGAGTCCTCCTGTGACTTTGTTGAGTTTTTCGTATGGATAGTCTGCGTCCTTTCCGTGGAGAGGAGAAGAGACCAAGCTAAAGAGATCACGGCCATCAAGTATTGATTGGGGGACATAGCTGCGTTTGTTCCAGACTGCTTGTCTGATTGCATCCCCATCACCAGCCTGAAGGGCTTCTGAAGCATCCTTGTAAGAGCTTAGAGTGGCGATGAAAACTTGATCAGAAGGAAACAGACTCACGCATTCTTCAGCGGCTGCCTGGCCTGCATCATCGTTGTCCATCATCAACACAATCTCAGAAAACCCGAGAAGATATTGAAGCTGATACTGCAGAGCCTTTTTTGCCGCTTTTGCACCATTAGGTATAGAAACAACAGGCCAATTCGGTCGAGCTTGCCAGACAGACAAAGCGTCTATCTCGCCTTCTACGCAAACGATAGTCTTACCGCTACCGAAAAGTTGTTGCCCGAAGAGTTGGTTCTCTTCGTTCTTACCTGACCAGGTGAAGTTCTTGTCTTTGTCGCGCTCTTTGTATGCGACGACTCGTCCACCAGCGTAGTAAGGGAACCGGATAACCGGCCCCTGATCTACCCTGACGTTGAACTTCTTGCAGGTTTCTTCTGTGATCTTGCGGGATCTTATTCCCGAGAAGTCTCCTGTGTAGTTCACCATCCGCCGCACTCGATTGGGCTGCAGATTGGTGTCACCATTGCCCTTCGTGTGATGGCCGCAACTGAAACAGAAGCCACCACCATCGCTATACACAGCAAAGGCATCACTAGAGCCACACTCTTCACACGGTTCATGCCGTACAAACTGATTCTCATCGGAGGGCGTCGAATTCATCGGATAGTGCTAGGTATTCCTCGAGAGCATCAAAGATGTCGTTAGGTGGATACTCGAGCTCCAGTCGAGCAACCAGTTGGTCAATCTCAACTAAGAGCCTTGTTTCTGTGTTCATTTGAACCAATCGGTGGGGATGTTTGGGAAGATGCACCACTTGAACCCATGCTTGTCGCACCAGTCGCCGTAGTTGGTCTTTGATTTACTGCTAAGGGTGTTATTTCTTTGGAATACAAATCGGATATCAAGCTCAGGATGTGCAGCCTTAACAGCTAAATGCTTGCTGCGATCCCTTGGCTTAAAGAATCCTTTGGCTTCGATGATGACGCCATTAGGTATAAAGAAGTCTGGGGTGTATTTGCTCTTTGTGACGTAGTCAAATTTTTCTATTTCGTATAGGTAAGGGACTGCGTGTTTATCGAGAAACTTCCCCAGCCTTTCTTCGAGGCCGGAGCGGTAATTCATATTTAGAAGTCGTAGCTGTCCTCAGTGGCAACAGCAGCAGGACGGACAGCAGGGCTGTCGGCCTTAAAGCCTTCAACGCTTCCAAACATCGCTGCCACATCGGCAACCGACATGTCACCAGAATCAACTGCTCCGTTACCGGAGACCAGCTCGACAATTTGTACGCCAATCACCCGCATGGAGGTTCCGACATTCGGACCCATGCAGTAAGGCTTTTGGTCGACAATGATATTGACCTTGGTTCCCTTGCGGACACCCATAAGGACGGCCTTTTCGATTGGGTCGCCTGAGGTGTCAACAAAGACGGGTTCGGGCTTGGCCTTGCGGCTGCCATCCCCTTCGCCATAGGTGTATTTGCAGGTTCCAGCGTCATCCCAAGGGGTCATAGCCACTTGAACTCGGCCAGTTGCTTTGCTCTTGGCCCAGGTAAGCAGCTCTTCCCGATCTGTTTCGATCTGGTTGAGTGTGTCAGGTGGAACCGTATAAGCAAAGGTTCGGTTATTGAATTTGCCACTGTCTTCTCCGACAGAAATAAAGCCGGTCAGTTCGGTGGCGAATTTGTAGCGGTTAGCCATTGGTGTGATGAGAGATAGGTGGATTACTTGCCTTGGCCACGCGATTTCTTTCGTGTGCCTTTGGGCTTCGAATGGACGCCTTGTCCTTGTCTTGTTTTCTTTGGCTTCGGTACGACGTATGAGCCGCCTGCGAGTGACTTACTCCTCACAGGTCAAATTCCAAAGAACCCGCCAAAAAGCGGGCATAAATATCTGGATCCATCTCGTCGAACTCCTTGCGGGTCATCCCGTAAAGAGCGATCTCAGCGTTTTCAATTAGCCACTTTTCTTGCTGTGTGGCCATCGGGGAAGAGTCGAGTTCGTAGTAGTCGAGGAGCATTAGATGCTAGGGATAGAAGGTTCGCCAAGTGGGATCGTTCGAAAAGCCAGTGAGGCACAAAAAAAGAGACCCCCTGAGGAGTCTCAATCCCACATGCGATCAAATCATGCGGTGCCTTTTAAGTCTGGTGCGTCTACCGATTCCGCCATGCCCCCCAAGGGATCTCAGCGATCCAAAACCACAGAAATTGTGGCTACTAAGGGATTTTAGGGCGGTTTTCGGACAACGCTAGACACCGTTAGAGAGCCAATACAGCAGATCTAGCGGCTTGGTCTGTCGCTTTGCAGTACTTGAGTGACATGTCGATGGTCTGGTGTCCCAGAAGTTCCATCAACGTGCGGGGGTGAGTTACTTCACCCATCCAAGTACCGAAACTGTGGCGGAGGCAATGCCAGACGTAATCATCTGAGAAGCCAGCAATCTTGCGAACCTTTACGAATGCAGCATAAAGCTGATCTTTGTTGTTCCAGTCATCGCCAAATAAGCGATCACGGTCCAAACGGTTCAAAACAATTTGCTCAATCTTGGGGTGCAATGTGATGTTACGAACCCCTTTCTTAAACTTCGTCAGACGCCCGGGCTTACCGCCTACCCACAATTGGGAGTGTGCCGAGTCGTAATCCGATGGGCGAAGTTTTAAAAGCTCCCCCTGCCGGAATCCGGTGTAAGCGGACACAAGCAGTGCATCGGCCAGGTTGTCTCCCCAGCGATCCCCGAAGAGATCTCGTGAGAGATGAGCTAAGCGATCAACGTCCTCTTTGGTGAACCACTCAATACGAGAGGCCCCTTCCTCAGCTCGTGGGAACTTTGGGAGGTCGAGCTTGTGTAAGCCCGCCAGCTTGGTGAAATTAAACACCGTGCTGCCTGAGCTCAAGATGCGGTTGATGGTGGAACCACTCCGCTTTTGCTCTTCCATGTCGGACTTGAACTCAAGCCACCAACCCGCGACAGTCAGTCTCTTAAGTGGAAGTGATCGACCAGCGTAGTTCGTGATGTGGTTGGCATTGATCGCGCTGGTTTTAGCGCTTGTCTGCCTCTTCCACTTCACTCTCCAGGTGTAATCCAGGGCTTCGCCCCAGGTTTTTACTGTCGATGTTGTCAAAGGCTTTAACCTCCTGTTTGGCTTTTGTTAGGTGCGAAAGGCTGACCTTTGCGTAATTGTCCAGAAGATTGGTGAAAATCTCACCCTTCGGGGTCAAATACAAGCGATAGCCCCTCCAGTTGTCTGGGTCTCTCTCTCGTCTCACAAGCTTTAGGCCAGAGCGATGCTGCAGCCGATGCTGTGGTCCGAGCCATGTCACACAACGCGAGACACTGCTTTTCGAGATATTGCAATCTGTCATTAAGTCCTCTTGCTTGCACCCGTTATGGGCAGCAATCCAAAAGAAGATCGACATCAGTTGAGCAGGAAATTCCTTCTCACCTGTTGAGCGCAACAGCTCGATGCTCATGAAGGCACGCATTGCACCCTCACTCGTGACTTGGTTAAGTGGCACTGATGAGAGACACTAGCAACTCCCGAACTCTAGCTCAATTGAAAAGCATTCCTCGAGGTAGTCAAGCAAATGCGCAAGGATGTAACCCCCGCCCATGTCGTTGTCTCGGTACCAATGCAACCTCTCGATAGAGGTCGCGTTTGCTGGGTAACTGTTCATAACAATTAACAAAAGAAGTAGGTGGATTGATTAACGCTGTCGATGTCCAGCGTGTTCTTCATCAAATCGGGGTCCATCGCCACGCCAACCTCATCAGCCCATTGCTGCAGGACTGGGGCCTTATACATTTCCCCAAAATGCAGGCGGATGTCAGAAGCCATCTGATCCATGTCGCAAGGTCGGCCCAATACACAGTCATGAATGACGCTGTAAGGCTTATCCCAAAAGGCAAAAGTCAGGTGGATCAAGGCGGCATCATTGCCGTGGACAAAATTCGGCGCAAGGGCTGAGCGGTGATGAGCCTTATCGGGTCCGAGGTATCCGTCGCCGACCATGCACTTAATCCGGGTTCCACCCATCAGACGAGTCTTGACCTCAACCTGATTGCTGATTTTCAAGTCCTGTTGAACTACGAACCCGCTTGGTGTTGTCCACGTGATCTGCTCTTTGCCGCTGTTAAGGATTTCTGTAGCTGATTGTTTCAGCCACTTCATCACCTTGATCGGCCCAGGTAGGACCTCAGGGATGGCCTCGCGGAAGATCGCTCTCGTGATGGTTGTGAGGTCAGTACTCTCGAACTCCCGCTTGGCATCTTTAAGAGCCAGTCGAATGTAGTTACGAGCGCTTGACTCAGTGACACCATACGGGGTGCACATCACGCTGCGCTTAGTTTCCTTGCGTGTTATCCAGCTATGAAACTTCTCTGGCATGTGAGCCTTTGAAGCTTCGGCCACTGTCCGGTAAATGTCGGCAGGCCGTTCCGTTGGGGTGACGTTGGTCCCTGCTGCAGTGTCCCCGCAGAGGGTGAGCGCTGACAGGTGCTGAAGCCCTGAACAGGTGGCATCTATCCCAATTGGGAGGCCAGAGGTGGTCTTGGTACCGTCGATGAAACAGGCCTTCCATTCGAGCGCTGCTGATAAGAAGCACCAGGGCTCCGCTGCATCGTGCCACCGCTTGTCGTGAATGGGATCGGAGGCAATCTCACTGATGAGAGATTGGTTGTCCTCTGTCCACTTAACACGATTAGCCATCGTTTCTTTGTCTAGCCCATATTTTGTGGCTAGATCTATGGCCATCCAATACCTATTAATAGGCCCTTCATCCGCAAAGTAGAAGAGCGACTTGTCAAAGTCGGATCCTTGCGGGTTAAAGGTTGACTGGAAATACACCCGGCCCCTGTAATCGAACGATGCGGAAAGCCACATGGCTTTTTCATTGACATACTTTCGGGCCACAAACATGACCTCAGTTGTCCGCCAATTCTTTTGAGCTAGCTGAGCGTTGAAGTTCTCCGCATTTGTTCGAGCTCTTTTGTAAGTGTCAACTGATTCCTTGTCCGAGTCTTTTTCGAGTCTGTTCTCAGGAATAGGCATCGGTGCGTCACGCCTGAACTTCCCCACCGACGTGAAGGACTCATAGCAATGCTCCGCAACAGCAAAGATAAGAGGATTGATTTTGTAGGCCTGGTGTTGAAGAGAGTTCAACATGGCCAAGGGCAGGTCTCCTTGCTTAAGTGGGCCCAATGAACTGGACCGCCTAATTAATGGATTTGACTGTCTAATTGACTCGGTGAGGTAACCCCCCGAGCTGTCATTTGTCCAGTCAACAGGAGGGCAAAGCATCGGCCATTGACAAAAAGAAAATGATTCCGCTGCAGCCATGATTGTGTCCCGATAAGACAAGAACTCACGGGTGTAGGTCATGACCTTTTTGGTTTTCCTACCACGCCGCACAAGAATGTGCTCAAGCCACCCAGTCACCTCTATCAAGTTGGTCAGTAGCCAGGTTCCGACCTTGTGGTTGATGGTGTTATTCCATATAGGCCACTCGATTTCTTGCCTGTTAAAGGCCCGAGTGAAAACGGTTGCTTTTTGACCCATACCAGTGGACCGGTGGAAAAAGAACTCGGTCTTTTTGTAGAGCTCCGGCTCTTGCTGCGCGTAGTAAGTCATACGCAGCTCAAGCTGGACATTCTTCCCGATTTTGGTGGTCAATTCCTGCAGTGAAGGCTCGGGCTCTTTGCCTAAAACATCGAGAACGGTCTTCATGGTGATCAATGCCAAAGACTGTGAGTCAGCCTCTTTCAAATGGGCAAAGACCTCAACAGCATCAACAGCGGCTGATCCACGCCGAAGCGTGAACATCCTTTCCTCGATGCGTTTGGCTACAGGCTCAAGCAACCCCTTGATTGAATGCCGCCCATAGATGGTGTTTGATGCGTAGCTTCGGTCCGCAGCTTCGCGGGTTGAGCTGACGAGGCGTTGCCGTGCCTCTTCATGGGCTTGTGTCTCACGCTGCAGTTGGCGGCTGATGAGAGATAGGTTTTCCAATTTCAGTTGGTGAAGTGGGAAGGATTAATCAAGACTGCAGCTTTTAAGATCTTGCTTGGCCCCGTGTGTAATGCCTGTGAAGTCCAGGGGGGTTGCTCTCAGTGGAGGCCTGGGGCTCTATTTGAGGGATGCACAGTGTGCTTAGTGCAAGTGTGGCAATCAGGAACTTAATCATTGATCAGAATGTCCTCTAGGTCGTTGAGTGAGATGCCTCGCCGTTGACATTCGGTGACTAGACCGTTCATCAGGGAGACAGTGGCGTCGTCGATGTAGTCCTCGTACATAACCGCAAGCTCACGGTCTGTGAGGTCTTGCATGGTTTCCGCTAGGTGGAACTGATACTGTTCCCGATTCATTCCCATCTGCCTCGATCTTTTAGGACCTCGACGACGGCGTCGTACTGGGCGCAAATGTTGTCGAAATAGAAGTCATGTTCTGACGTTGCAAGGATGTCCTCGCCTAAATCGTTGATGCGCTCGACCAGTTGATGGTCGGTCATTTGTACTAGATACATGAGAAAGGAGGTGGTTGAGGTTTGCTAGGTGGGTCTGAAAGGCCAGTTAAAGCCGACTGATGAGAGATGATCACCACTCGAAGTCAGGCACAGGCATGATCCGAACGATGCGAAAGCCAGGCTGCAAAAGCTCGGCTGCGCCTTGCTGTGCTGTGAGCGTGTCTGTGGCGTAGGTACACCAACAGCGCTTATCACCCGATTCATCGAGGTAATAAACTTCATACGCTTGCAATTTAGATCTCATTAGAAGGGATCAATTTTGTATAGAATGAGGCCAAACACATGAATTGTGTATCGTAAAGCACAGTTTTCAAAAAGGGATTGCGTACCTTCTTGTTTATGTGTTTGTGGACAATTTGAAACGAGTTATCATCCAGATGAAAGACTCTTGCCATGCCGTGCTTAAGCAGTACGCCGCACTTCATGGTTGGACAATGAGCGAAGCCATGTATGAGGCAGCTCGCTACCGCATTCATACCCATGCCAACGCTTGCCCAAAAGTCAAAGCACTGTTGGATATGCACGGAAAACCGTTGGATCCTCGAATCAATAAACCGTGCTACGGCCATGACTGCTACTCCTGCGGAATGTTTGAGGAGTGCAAAGCCGGAACATATAAAGGAAAAGCTCCTCACTTAGACAACTCTTGGGGTGTTGTGTAGGTACTGGTCAGCATTCGGTACTCGATGCGAAGCATTTCACTCAGTGCCTTAAGACGAGATCTTTCTGCTTTTCCGGTTGTGCTGTTCAAGAGTTGATAGGTGTTGGCCAACTCAGACCAGATCATTTTTAACTCGTTGTGATGGGTCATACAGAAGCAAATTCAAAGCGAGTTGGTTGAGTGGGATTGAATACCAATTTCAAGCGCCCTCCGGTATGGCCTGGGCGATCCCTCGACTTATCGGCTCTCGGGAGGACCATCGTCTGAAGCGCTGGGCGGCTTGTTTGATGGACTGAGTATCGCAAGTGGGATTCAGTAATCAATAGATCAAAAGATACAGAGAGCCCTTACATGATGAGAGATAGGTTTACAAGCCCAGTCATACCAATGGAATATAAGGATCTTAATGAATACCTATTTTACTAAATCAATTTCTACATGGTTCGCAGTGATACATAGTTGCCTAGGTGGGATGTATTTATTGATACCACGTAATGGTCTTAGGTTTGACATCCAACACCGTTGTTCCTGGTGCTGCCATCTCTAGCCATGAGCGTTCTGCGTTCATTTCATGCTTGCCTCTCCATAACACCCACTTTTTATTGCCCTGTGGCGTGAGGTAGTGGACCTCATACATGACAGTGCTGCGTTTAGTAGACATAAAAAAAGAGGCCCTTAGGACCTCGTGTTGGTTATGTGGGATGGAATCAGTAGCCCAGGTAGTGGAGGATCGTCTTGCCGTCATCCCATTCCTGAGGTGTGGCTAATCCGATGAACTCGTCTAGGTCTGAGCTGTGCTCTTCAAAGATCTGCTTGATGGCCCAGCTAGGTGCTTTGCCTTCAGCGTCACAGGTGGAGAGGAATGACTCTTCGTAGGACATGATGAGAGATGCTTGGTTGGCTATGTGGGAATGATACAGGAAGAGGGGAGGATTAGCAACCCTCGTTAGTGAAGCAATCGGTAGGTTCCCAGGAGACAACGCCCCAGGTGTGTTGTCCCTTCCAGATCCTGTTCATTGATGCGGCGTTCTCTTCGGCTGCCTCACGGGTTACGAAGACCATACCCATCGATACACCGTTCTTGGTGACTGAGTGGAGCTGGCGCTGAGTGACGTAGGTCATCGGTTGGAGTGGGTTGCTTGATGTCCTAAGTATGCACCATCAGTTGGCCATGTGCAACCCATTTGATGGGAGGTCAACATGTCTTAACAATCTCTTCAGTCTTCTGTCCAGTTAATGCAGCTCATCTCCTTTCGAATCTCTGGGTCGATGATCCACTCGCTCTCGATTGCTTCGACCGCTAGGACCACATCGCATTGATCAGGGGTGAGGTCGCTCTCGTCTATGTCCTCGGGAATGGTGGTTAGTAGCTGCTCGATGTTGTTGTAGACCTCGACCATGCTGCGTTGCATGTTCTGCAGGTAGATGGCCTCTTTGTCTGGGTTCATGGTTAATAGATAAGCTAAGGTTATGAGTTAGGCTATTGACGTATAAGCTGAACTGATATCGCACAGATGAGTACAGAAATAAATAAACGCGAGCGTGCGCACCCGCGCCCAGGCCTGCGCCCGCGCGTTACCTGTTTGCAGGCGCTCAGGCCCGCATTAGAACTAACATCTATCGAGAACCCTTGCTATGACTGGGCTCTGGCGGAAGGACTACCCCCCACCCCCTCCAATTCTCAATAAGCGAGGGGGGTATCGGGGGGAAAATTGGCCGAACGTACTCGTATATGGGTACACAAATTTATGTCATTTTACTCTGAAGATTTGAAGAACTCATCAATCTCAGGATGAATCTCTAAACCTTGGAATGGATCATAATCTTCTCCTCGAATAGCAGCTCTAATTGAAGCTGTAAGCCAAGGATTCTTAGCGGCCAGCGCAGCCCTCAGGGCGGCCTGTAACCGAACATCTCTGTCAGACATCACACAATCATCTTAGTATTGGTTGTAGGGTCTTCTAGGGCTGCCTCAGAGGCAAAAGATGTATCTACTACCCCTTCTTTCACAGAAGAGGAATACATCTCATCCATCTCCAGACACCAAGCTTTAAGGGCTTTACCGGAGTCTGTAAACTTGGCCATACCTAGAGCACGCCAGCATTCCTTAGGGTCTATGTGACCTCTAGTGGAACCTTTGTAATGACTAACAAAGTAGTTAGGACCTTCTCTAACTCTGAAATAATCAAAGCTACAGCCAGGTCTATTACCTTCAAAAGGATATACTTTCATAATAGAAGAGGTTAACTATATAATAACATAATATTATATATAAGAGTATATGTATATGGTATTGTGATAATGTGATTGATATCACTTCTACCAGCTCTGTGACATCCGATTCACCCCTGCGGGCTTCCTCGTACTGTCTACGAGAGACCGACTGGGGTGTTCACTTGTGTGTGTGTATATTTACAGTGATATATGTGTGTTTAAGAGGCCAGTCGTCAGCCCCAGGTATTACAACCTTCATATTCTTGATTTAGTTTTGGTTGTGTAGTTAGCAGAGAAAGGGAGGCTCTCGATGTAGTTTCATCAAAAGAGTGCTCCCGATCTCACCGCATATCCACACAAGAGAGCACCACTTCTCTTGCTTAAGTGGGCCCAATAGATCTACCAATCCCAAACTTTAGTGCTACCAGTGCTTTTAATATTTTTAAAGGATAGACCTAAGACGAGAGCATCTGTAGCTAAGTGAGGGTGTTCTTCAAAGGCTTGCATCATTGCCTTCCACTCTTCATTCTTTCTTAGTGCTTGAGCTTTGTGAGCACTTTGAGCAAGGCTATCGATAAACCACTGGACTCCTTGGCTAAGGGCATCAATTCGGTCATCATGTTTGATAGCTCCCTTTTCTCTGCACATACGGGACATCTGATATCCGAGCATATACTCCAGTCGTTTCTCAGGAGGTGCATCAGGATTGGAACGATAGTCATATTCAAATACCTTAGGGTCAATGATTAATTTGTGTTGGTTCATCACCGGCTCTAGTGTTTCGATGATGCGTTCTTCTTTTCTTACAGTAGCTCTAATTTCTTCAGTAGAGAAGTTAGCACCCATTTGTATAATGTGTCTATTAAAGAGTTCACATATCATCCCGTCTCCGAAGTTACTTTCTACGAGAAGGCGGGAGGCTTGATATTTTTTACCCATCCTAATGATGGCTGTAAGTGTGTCATCTGAATAGCCATCTTTAAAGGCAAGCATGTCTCGAACGAAGACATAACCATTAGCTTGACTAAGCACAACTGCAACAGTTTCGTCAGCTCCCCTCCCGCTAGGGTCAACGCTCACGACCGTCTCCGAGTACTCACACATACCCTCATCGATATACATAGGGCCATAGAAGCGATCTCCGGGTAGTCCTACGGGGTTCTGATCTTTGATCATGTATCTAGGATCAGCAGACCAGGCATAGCGCTCAGCGCATTCATTACCTAAGGGAGTAACTATTAGGTCTTGGAACTTCAGAGGAAACTTTTCACTATCAGATAGAGATGTATCTAACATGAATTGGAGCATAAAGTTAGAACGCCCCATAGCGCTCTCCCTTTCCATCAGGTCCAGGTCACTAAATCTTGTATCTGTAGGTGCTCCGGGATCCTGTCCTTTCTCAATATCTTCGACCAACTGCGGTGCGAGTAGTCCTTCATACTTGCTGAGATCTTTCGGATATCTAGCTGGCCAGACAAATGGCCTGTAAGCACGTTCGGCCAACTTTCTGTAGATCGTAAACGTTGACTGCGGTGTCCCGAGAAAGAGTATTCGGCTATCATCTTTAGGTGTTAAAATAGATTCAGATTCGGTAACTAGCTGCAGCAACTTCTCGCGTTGCATGTCTGTTGCTGAGTTTGAGGGAACCTCGACGTCATCAAAGATCAGTAGGTCGGATCGGCTTCCGGTCATCTGACCTTGGATTCCAACGGACTTAACTGAAGGGGCTTGATGAGGTCTAGCGGGGCCTACATCAAAAGAGATACGGCTCCAACGTTGATCAGAGTCCTTAGGTCCTAGATAGCCAAGCCATTCGATATCTAGGATTAGCTTTTGACAGAAGATAGAGAAGTTATCAGCCCTTTCTTTAGAAGCCGAGATAACCATGATTTTCTTGTCAGGGTCAATAAACAAAACCCACAAAACAAACGCTGCAGTAATCCAGGACTTTCCAACACCTCTAAAAGCTGAGATCTGTAGACGTTTTGGCCCATGTTGTAGATAGTCAGCAATACAAAGCTGTGCTCTAGTAGGTTTTGGTAGATCTAACTCACGCCATACCAATGTCAGAAAGACTTTAAAATCAGTCTTGATTCTTGTCTCTAGTTCTTGTAAATCCATAGGTGTATCCGATAGCATCTAACCCCTCAACTTCAGAAGGCTCTGAGTGATAGCTAGGAGGGTCTATAAGGGGGTCGTTAGGTATATGTGGTGCAATCCCTTCTTCGATTGCTGCAGACGTCTTAGCGTCGATGTAACGGGTCTCTAGGCCATATAGCCAACCTTTCAAAAAGAAAGCAAGTGGCTTAGATAATTTTTTGTCTAGCCACTTAGCTATATCCCGAAACTCATTGAGTCGGAATTTGATGATCATTACTTTTTCTTTTTCTTCTTTGGAAACCCAGCTTTCATATTGGCGAAAGACTTAGCTGAGACCGTAGATTTTTTTTTAGAGCGGGAGGTGCCAGCCTTTTTCCGCTTATTGATATTGGCGTAGAGGCTCATTTCTTCTTACCACCTTTCTTTTTTTTCTTTGCAGGTGGGCGGCCCATCTTGCTTCCGTAAGTCCCCTTTCCTTGTGGCATGGTTTTAAATTAGCTTTGTGTAGAAGTGGCGTAGCCGATTTGATTAGCACCAACCGCATGAGCACGCTTTTGGTTAGCAGAAAGAAGATCCAGGGCGTCAGATGCGGTAGCAGAAGCACCCAGAGCTCCGAGAGCAGTGCGGCATGTGGCGTCTAGAACATAAGCACCACCTTTCTTCTTTTCAGTAGAGAAGACGGTGGATGGCCGCACAGTTGCGGTAGATGTAGTTGCTGTCATTTTTTATTGAATAGGTTGTCAAGTTTGGATTCAATGCGTACAAAATGTTCCTCAAACCTTTTCATGGTTTCAGATACTTCTATACGGGTTATGTAGCGTTCGGCGACTTTTAGCTCGATGCCATCCATTCGCTTGTCATGTTCGAGGATGCGGTTATTAGTGCGAGTAAATAAAACACTAATACCAGTTATTGCTGCAACTGTAACAGGAACAATTGCTTCTAACATATTAGACTGCGTTTAAAATAGTTTGCATGAAGACGTCTACCTGCATGGATCCTTTTGCTTGGTTGCAAGGACGACAAGCTGTTACGCAATTGTCGGCATGGTCATAACCCCCCTTACATTTAGGGAGCACATGGTCAATCGTTAAATTATCTGTAGAGCCACAGTAAACACATTTATGTCCATCCCGAGCCTTGATGCTTTCTCTCCACATCCGTTTAGCGTCACCGCTACGGAAACAGAGAAGTTCAGACATGAGGCTTCGGGGCGTATCCATTGGCTCATTAAATTTAAGGGTGAAGTGGTCTGGTTAATTACTTCTTGGCTTTGTACTTTGACTTACCGTTACGGCCATTACGGCGGCGATTCTTAGAGGCTTTTTCCTTTACGGTTTTGCCATTGGATGTGTGGCTGTTATCCATACCATCACCATTGCCATAAGTACCCTTTTGGCGGTTGATCTTATTTAGCTGAGCCCGGCGCTTTTTAGCCTTCTGAGTAGCGTTGTATTTTCTCCGAGCACGTCTAGTTGCTTCAGAAATCTTGGGGTTCTTTTTTGCTTCAGCCATTGACATCATCGAACGTAAGTTCGGGAATCAAACCAGCAAGACCAGCAAGGGGAGACCCCGACACAGCAACGCCAGTAATATCATTCTTTGCTAGCCAATCAGTAGCAGCTCTTAGGTCTGCAGTTGTAGCTTCGCCGGATTTAATCCTGGCAATTAATTCATGAGTTAATAGGGAGTGAAGCTCATCAAAGAGTTCTTCCCCAGCTCGCTTAGCCATTAGTCTCCAACGCGACGGAGTGTTTCACGGAGCAGCTCAGCCGCCTTGCGGATCTCAACCACTTTCTCATCTTCCTTACGGGAAGGTTTGAGGGTATCAATTAAACTCTTAGCCAGTGCAGCTACAGAATTTTCCTTAAGTTTAGATGATCCAATCACTTCAGAAGCGGCAAATGCAGCAAGAAAACCAATAGCTTCCAGACTTAACTTAACGCCTAAAATTTCAATCATGGGTTTAAAACTTGTTTACACAGTGTGAATTTATTTTTGCGGTCTTGATAACCATTCCAGCCACCATTAATACGGCGGCAAACAGCATCAAAGCCTTTTGTCTTAGCAATTTCTAAGAGATTATTTTCAGTGATCCAAGGTTCTGCTGAACGGAATGGATATGTAGAAGCCACATAATCACAACCCTCCATAACCCGTGGATCATTAAGAAACTTGGCCAACCGTGAGTAGTTATATCTACCAGTGAGTTGTAAAACGCCAGCCCCTTTGTAGCGGGGTCCGTCACCTAGCTGGGTGTTGCCTAAATCAGAACGATTTTCATAAGCCGACCCATCAGCAATCTCCCTCATGTACTTCATGTTGCAAGTCTCATGAAGGATGTTTGCTAACAACATGGAGGCAAGCTTTGGGTCTCCCCCGAAGCCTGATTTTTCTAGAAGCCGATTGCAATCATCAACTTCTAGTTTCGTGAACAAATCTTTTGAATAACTCGTGAGATCCTCAAATGTTTGCTTAGTGAGAGTGACGGACGCTGCGAGAGGCTTTGGAGAGCGTCTGTAAGCCGCCATAAACTCTTCGAGCAAGCACTTAGGTAGCTTTGCTTCTAACTCATCCCAGGCGGCTTCTTGATGAGGCTCATAGGCATAGTAAATAGCAGCTTGTTTAAGGAAATTCATAGAGTTAATTAAAACTCACCGCGTCGACTGTGGCTGTATTTGATACACCATCATTTACAATCAATGTATCATTACCAGCGGAAGCAGTGATCGTATCACTATTAATAGTAACCGTCTCTTCCACAACAGGTGGTGACCATAAAGAGTAATCGGGGGAAGTTACATAAGCAGCCAACTCTTCTGTAGTAGTGGTAGCTTTAATGGCTGCCTCTTTAATGTTGCTGTATTCACGAATTTCAGCACGACGATCTAGGACTTCTTGCGGAATAGAAGTCGAAGTCTCTGCGTTACGAGTGACGTACCAGTCAGTTTGAGAAAGCATGGAACCTGCAGTTTCTCTGGCCTGACCTACCCATTGTTTGACCAGAAGCGCATGATCCTTGGGGTTATCTACACCCCAGTAGAACCGTTGGTCCCAAAACACCTCAGGGCCATCAGAGATTTCAATAATACCAATGGCTTGCTTTTCTTCAAGTGAAGCCAAGCGCAGCCAATTTGCTGGATACTGGATGCCAGCATGTGTGAACGCCCGATCATAAGATAGGGGCTTGTTATCTAGTTTTAGCATAATTAGTTAGTGTGCGCGTGCAGTTTTAAAGGGGTGAGAAGCAAAAGCAAGATATACATAAGTATGGCCAGAGGTATTCATTCCACCATGATTGTTCCTCATTTTAAATCCATTGGAAACAAAATCACAATTATAGCCAGCGGAAGCGTACTCAACTTCAGAAGAATTAGGAAAAATTAGTCTATCTGCAGGGTTATAAGAATTCCTTTCCATGTCATATAATCTCCATTCTGAACTATTGGTAGTTCTTATTAGAAGCCATGCAACTTTGAAGCCGGTGAATACAAATGGGCCGTCGCTACTTGATCCATTACCGGTGTATATACCCATTGCTGAATAACTTTCTACAGGTGCGAAGCAGTAGGCAAGATAATCCATACTTCCTACAGTTCCATAAGTAAATGTTGTATTTGTTACAGCAGTTACACGAGAACTATCAACGGCTGGGTGTGAAGTATCAAAATAAAGCGTTTTAGTTGGATCTATTGACTTATGATAAACACGCCAACTTCTGGACCCTAAACCTTTAATAAAAATAACTCCAGGGGCTTGATTAAGTCCGTGTGCAATGACTGAACCTTGCGAAGGTGTGTATTTAACAATCGAGAATCCAGCAGTTGGGTTGGCTCTGACTGTTGATGCAATGCTTGGGACACCACTACTAATGCTTCCAGCAGCAATCGTTGTGGTGGAAGATCCGGCGTCCCAGGCATAACCCACATAAGAACGTCCACTTAAGTTGACTTCATTTCCTGCAGCTAAACTAAAGCTATTGCTATTAAATGCTGTAAGTTGCGTACTTTGAGATCTTGTTGCTGAACCTGTATCTATATACATAACTTGTGTAGCCCCACGAACGGCATCATACACTACGTTATTTGTAGCATGTGATCTACCTTTAATCCAAACAAAATCAGGTGACAGTGTGGTTGCTATATCACGACTTGTACTATTACCATCCCAAATATTCGTATCAAAATACTTACTGCCATCCGCAATCGTTGGGGTCGGTAAGTTTGCGGTGTTTAAAGACTTGAAATTAGTAGGTGCGGTATACGCGAAGGCACGTTGGCCGAAGTTTGCAGCAATAGTAGCGCCACCATAAGGGCGAGCGATTGCCCTATATGTTCCAGCGGACAATGTATAAACAGGATTGGCACCCGTCTCAGGATTGCTAGACGACATCCAAGTACCATTTTTACCAAAATACAACTTGTTGTTGTCTAAATCCATTGCAACCTGAAAGACATCACCTGCTCCTAATGCGCTGCCATAAGATGGTTGACTGTTGCTGTTAATTTTTGTCCCCTGCTCAAACGTGTAAGCATACGAAAGAGCATCTTGCCCAGGATAATTATCAGTTATTTCAGAAGCAGCTATTCCAACAGTTGTAGCACTGCCCGCTGCAACAAGTGTAGTTTCAAAATACCATTTACCGCTAGACACAGCAATTGTGCTGTTGCAGCGTGTTACACCGCCACCTGTTTGTGGGAGATCTAAATTACCATTTGTTGGCGCATTAGTGCTATTTGACAAAGGATTCCAAGTCGCATAGTTACCAACAATTGATCCGCCGGGATCACCACCACTCGATGCAGTGCCGTTGACTGGGGTGTCAACTAATGAGTCGTTCCCAACTCCTGCCGTAACACTCAAATTGTTAGGCGTCCAGTTGTTACTATTTCCGGAAGTATCTTTCCCTAGCGTTGTTGCAGTTGCGCCGCTGTTATCTGCAAACTTCAGCCTGAATCCATTCGTTCCAAATGACAATCCGGCTGTATCAATTCCTTGCCACACTCCGTTATCGTCAAACGCCCCAAATGACGTGGGGTCAAGCGCAGCGCCGTCAACCAGAATGCACTCGGCTAAGTAACCGTTGAAAGCGTAACTAGAGCCCGAATAAGATGCGCCAGAACCTTGCCCTATCCTATGGTCAGCAGCGGAATTGACGCCAGTATCTGCATTCTGAGCAGGATTATTAGTTTGGGAAAAATCAGTAACTTGCGAGCCATTTATGTAAATTTTTATTCGATCATTTGCCGTACTTTGTGTTGTGTCAAACGCTACAACTAGGTGCAAAAAACTTGATGGATCTCGAAAGACTTGGGTGGTTTCTCTGAATACAACTTGTGCCGTAGTAATCCGAAATTTATCATTCGGCATAAAGAAAAATTGAATCTGATTCGTATTGCCGCCATCGTCAGGACCAGCACCAAAAAAGAATTGGTTTGCACTTTGGCCACTTTTCTTTATCCAGCCGCTCCAAGTCCACGTCTTGCGATTACCTGCAGAACTTGGAGTTCGACTAAGGTGGGATGAATCCGGTGCGTTGAACCTAAGACTACGTTCAATAGCGAAGGTATCACCGCCGGTAGCACCACTGGCACCGGCTAGCATGTTATTAAATACTGGCATATATCAAGCTACGTAGTTAGCAGTTACATTGCAGGTAACAGTTGTACTATTCATTACGATGTAATCAATACGATCAACAGCTCCGGCAGTAGAAGTAAGAGTAATGCCTGTAGCACCGCCTACAAACTTCATAGTGGTAGGGAATGAGCCACTTTCTGTTCCTGCATAAACAATGAAAATAGAACCGGTTTGACCTTCAGCCGCAGTAGCAAGGTTGCTTAGAGCAACAGTAAAGGTACCACTAGGTGACAGCTTAAAATTATTACTAGCGTTTAGATCAAGAGTAAAGGACGTGCCAGATAGCTCAGTGATATCGCCACGTTGAGCTGCAGTAAACGTCTGAGCAGTATCTGTTTTAGCAGTATCTGCATCAAAGGCTTGAATAGAAGAACCAATGTCTGAGTCTTGTGCATAACCACTAAGGTCAACAGCAGCAGCCTGTGTACTTACAAGTGCTGATCCTTCCTTGACATATAGTTTGTTTTGGTCAGTTGCATAACATACCTCTCCTTCTTGGATGTCTGCTACTGAACTATTAAGATTAGAATATGTACCTCGCGCCACGCGCACAGGTGTTCTGTTAGTAGGTGTAGGCATTAGTCGAAAGATCCTCCGTCAAAAGTTTGTGATGTAGATACAAGTGAACCGCCGGTATTAAAATTACCAGCATCAATAGTTGGCGAGCCACCATTGCTCCAATTCAATACTCCGACACCATTAGTAGTGAGGACTTGATTAGCAGTTCCAGTGTCATTAGGCAGTGTCAGCGTATAAGTAGCCGCTGCACTGTGTGGTGGTCCTTTAATCTTGACGCCATGAGAATTATTCTCACAGTTAAGAGTGATCTGACCTGAGCCATTTGTTGCATCACCAGTAACCACTGGGATGTTTTTTGTTAGGTAACGATCTTCTGAATCATTGGCAAAATAACTCATCCATACCCAAGATGAAGCAGAAGAGTCATACCTAAGCCTTACCGTTAGGCCACTAGCACCTACAAAGCCGCTAGGAACGCCTGAAAGTGGGCTAAATGATTCAACACCTGTGCTGTTACCCATCTCAACGTAGTCGTTGTTAGAAGGGCTTCCAGGTATCGCTGCTACGTTTGCAATTAGCGTGAACAACACAGCACTAGACACAGCCGCACTGGCTGCGTTAGCGGTGTTCAATGCCGTTGTGGCATTAGTAGAAGCTGTGTTTGCTGTAGATGTTGCAGAAGTAGCTGCTGTATTAGCTGAATTAGCTGTAGTAACGGCACCATTTGCAGTAGTTGTTGCACTGTTAGCCGTAGTGGCAGCGGCGTTAGCTGCAGATGTAGCTGCGTTGGCAGTACTAATAGCTGAAGCAGCATCTGTGGCTGCTGAGTTAGCTGTAGTTACAGCCCCCTGAGCGGTAGTGATAGCTGTAGCGCTATCTGTAGAAGCTTGAGAGGCTTCTGAGGCAGCAGTGACACTACTTGCGGCAGCAGCCGTTGCAGATGTCTGAGCCGCCGCAGCGTCGGTCGAAGCTTGTGTGGCTTGGGCAGAGGCTGTAGAAGCACTGGCGGCAGCAGCCGTAGCCTGTGTAGTAGCAGTAGCAGCGCTTGCAGCAGCGGCTGTACTGTTTGTATTGGCTGTATTTGAAACTGTAGTAGCTAATTGGGCCGCTGTTTCAGCAGCAGAAGCTACGTTTTCAGACTCTTGTGAAATATACAGAGACTGAACAAAGTTATCATTCAGATCTTTAGATCTAATAGCTGATCCAGCAAAGAATGCCGCCTTAGTATCAGCCGAGTTTGTAGAACGAAAAATCCTAATTGCCACACCGCTTGATGGAGCAGTAGTGAATTGAAGAGTTGTAGCGTTGGCGTAAGAATATGCAGTTGTAGCCGTACCATCTAACGAAACGTAGACGTCGGTCTCATCGATATAGGGGAATGTAAAATTGAAGAGGACGGTAGAACCATCCCCTGTATAAAGATTTTCAGTTGTTGACGCCATTGTTTACTGTTTGTAGAAGTTCTGGATGTTGTCTGCGTATTGCTCCTGTTCAGCGCGACTTACATCAGCCTCACCTGTTCCGAGCTTGGCTCTCCGGGTTTCACGAGTGTCTCGATAATTTTGAGATACATCACTAGAGCCATTCATCAACTCACGCTTTGCGTCAGAGATAAATCCACCAGTAATGCGGTCTAAGCGTTCATGCCAGCGGGACTCTTCTTTGGGTTCTACAGGATCACCGTTCTCATACATACCTTTATCGAAGGCAGCCTTCCAGGTGTTGTATTCCTCCCAGAAGATATGATCCTTATCGCCTAATACACTATTGATAGCTTTAGCTAGTCCACCCTTGGCATAGATCTCCTTACGGAGGAGTTCGGCTTCTAAAGGTTCTACGGGAATGCCGCCAACTCGGAGAGGGACCATGTTGGCGATTCGCCCATAACCCAGGTCAGCTAGAACTTGGACAGTAGGGTTATTGGTAGAAGTTTGGGTGGTAAAGGGGTTAATGAGGTTCATACGGTTGCTCTGATATTTAGTCAGAGACTTCTCACCAGTCAGGACGTCTGTAACTGCAATGGGCTGTGTAAAACCTAACTTTGTAGATACTCCACCCGTAGCCTTAGCTATATACTCATCCCTCCAGTTCTGGTATTCATGCATCGACTCAGCGATAGCATTCTCAAAGGTCATACGGAGCTGAGCACCACCAAAGGCTCTGTTAGTTAGATCCAATAGGGTCTCGGGGATTGTATCTGCTCCCCATCCCTCGAAGTCCATAAAGGCTGCCAGGTTTGTGAAACCTTGGAATAGAGGCTGTGAGTCAAGAGCACTAGCAATGAAGAAAGGAAGTGCGCCTACTACATGAGCGACGTCACCCTCAGCTAATTCACTGGTTAGGCTTACTGAGTCAGCAACCATTGACCAAATCATTGAGGCGCCTGGGATGGTTTTATGCTCTACCCAGACAGGCTTACCGTCTTCAGTCTTCCAAGGCATACGTGCTGAATAAGGCTTATGCTCTTGAAGCCAAAGGCGGCGAGTTTCACCGTTATTTAGGAAGGGGCTAGGACCATATCCAGTTAGGTTGTCTTGGCTAGCTGCAATACCCGCCATAGTGGCAAATGCAGAGCCAGCAGCAACACGTCCCTTAAGGATTGAAGCTTGATCAGCAGTACCCATACCCTGACGAACTACTTGGTCATACTCACCTATAAACACACCCACAGGAGTTCCCTGAAGGCCATATTCAGTGATACGGACGCCGGTAGTTAAGAAGGGCATGAAGAAAGTACGACCACCAGGCAGAGCGTGGATGGCATCACCAATCTTCTTCATACGACCTGTTAAAGGTGTCTGGAATGCAGCAGATTCTGTGATGTTGATTAGATCATCATCCAAGATCTGACCATTAGGGGCAAGCTTACGCTCAGCGATCTTGTTGTACTCAGCCTTACGGATTTCACCTGCTGAACGAGGATCACCCTGCTTAGCAATCTTGGCCGCTTCATCAGCAGCCTGCACCTTCATCTCCATACGGGCTAGCAATGTCTTGGAGAAGTCATCACCAGATTGAAGAGCCTTACCAGGCCACTGGAACCACTTACTACCACCTAAATCAACAGCCCACTTGAACATATGGGCGCCAGTACGTTCAGCTTCCGTTTCTGCTGCGTTGATAATGTTGTCCAGATCCTTACTCATTTGAGCTGAGTAATCGGTCATCTTGGACCGTGGAGTTGTGATTGAGTTCTTACTACCGAAGGAGTCATATCCAACACGGAGTGCATCGAATACAGTCTCGTGGAAGGCTCCTAGAGCGTGATAAGAACGCGCAGCACCTGCAAGATCTCCATCCATCAACCGACCAACAGGACGGGAGATGAGGGAACGCTCTCCAATAGCTGTAATGTTGCCGCCGATGTTGCGGAGGTGGGTTAAAGGGCCAGACAACAGGGAGTTAATCATGATCCCGCTCATGCGGGCCCAGCCTGTACGACCTACAGCTTCAAAGAACTGCATCTGGAGTTTTGGATCACCCTTCGAGAACTGAAGACCGATAGCAAGCTTCTTAAGCTGCTGCTTACCTTTCTTCAATTCGATTGGGTCGAGGCTGTTCAGGTTTGTACGGAGTTCTCCGAAGACCTTCATTGCAGCTTCTTTATCCTTATCGACAGCTTTCAGAGCATCCATTGGGACATCCTTCCACTGTTCAAGGTTCTTAGAGCTGAACTGAGTGGCTTCCTTCTTGACGTTATACAGAGCCTCAACGCGATTCAATAGCTGATCGGCTTGAACCTTTACGGATCCGCCTAATTCATCTACCTCGAGGATATTCTTTGACAGAACACCAACACGCTCAG
>MDSV01089761.1_pt1 | contig 42973 bp, 45 predicted proteins | sample 810851 | NCBI WGS metagenome assembly MDSV01 (sample SAMN05326640, study PRJNA326480) | marine metagenome | isolation source: seawater | place: Atlantic Ocean: North East | collected 2012
ACTATTAGTAATTACATTTTTAGGTTTAAAAGTATTAAATAGTATAATAAATGTTTCGGTTGTAGCATAATCTTTATCTATAGCTGAATCAAAATAATAGAGAGTATCATTCTTAAATACGAAAGATACGTAATGGTCCTGTTCATTTTCATCTTCAGATGGAATGGGTACTCCAATCAAGCCACATAAAGCTTTAGCATTTTTAGGTATATGCTTTTTGTAAGAGGGTATTAGGTGATTAATAATATCATCGGAATTTTGCAGATCAATTTCATCAACATCATATTGTTCAGTAAGTAAATCGTCGTGATAAGATTGTCCCTTAGGTTTTTCATAATCCATTTTATCGGGAAAGAAATAACAATAAGGTACAATTTTAACATCAGTTTTTCCCAAAAGTTTTTTAATATGAAGGGACATGGGCATACTGTTTAAATAGTCAGCATACAATTCACTGGCCATTAGAACAGGTTGACATTCATCCATAACTTCTTTAAATTCGGACATGGTTGTTATAATAATAATTGATATTATTATTATAATTCAATTAAATATCAAAATCTAAATAAAGTGTGTCTTTTTTCATAACAGAACCAACAGAATGTTGAGAAAATCCTTTTGATTTTAAATTACGATTAATTTTATCTAATAATTCAACAAAAGTACATGGATATGATTCTTGATATGCTTTAATAAAAGCCCAAGTGCAAGCCCCTCTAAACTTCCATAAGTTAATATCCTCTTCATTAGTTCCATTTAAATAAGCATCCGCGCTGGTTTGTGTGTCCATACAGCCACTAATTAATAAAAATTTACCTTTTTCATCACAAGTAACTAAATTTTTAGTAGCTTGTTCAACAGAAGTATTAGAATATTTATAATTTAAATCAATCATGGTTCCACTATGGCAACTGTCAACCAAACAAACAGTTGAAATATTTAATTTCATTAAAGGTTCAACCAAAAGATAATTTAATTCATCATCCCTAATATACGAATCTGTTGTAATAATTACCTCATCCTTACCATCAATTTCATCATTATTATGGTCATCAATATGGTACCCGTGTCCAGAAAAAGAAACCCAAACATGTGTAATGTTTTTATTTTCAGCCTCGTGGAGAATTTCGTAAAGTTTTCTAATAATATTGTTTCTAGTAGGTTTCAAATCGTCAGCAGTGGTTTCTTCATCGGTCATAAGGGTAACCTTATAACCATTAGGAGCTAATATTTTGCTAAGATCATGAGCATCATTGCAACAGCCACGGAGTTCTCCTTGTTCATTGAAATAATTAACGCCGATAACAAGAGCTAATTTATTATAAACAGGTTCATCAATTACATGAAGATCAATATTAGAAACGGCATAATATCCGTAAGGACATTGACCTGATTTAATAATGTTATTATCTTTGTCTAATAATTTAAAAGATCCACCATTCCATCCATCACCGTATGAATCTAACATTACTAATTTATATTTCTTTTTTTCTAAGGATAAAGGAATTTTATAAGTAGAATAATCAGAATATTTAGTAGAATTTCTGTCGGGACCTTCATAAAGTTTTTTATTATTGTCATCAGTAATTACCCATGATATTTCATAAGCCCATGATTTAGTATTAATTTCTAATATATAGTCATCACCGTCAACATTTTCAATAACAGTAGGTGTTTTATGTATAGGTTTAGAGAAAAAAGATTTAATTAATTTACAGGTATCTTCCATTATAAAATAGAATTATATATTTTTCTAAATAGTTGGAATAAACTCCCATTCTAATTCTTTGCAAATATTTTTCCATATTTCGTCTTGTTCTATTCTTTTTTCACGATCTTTAAGCATAGGAAAATATGGTAAAAATTCTTCTTCATCCAATAATTCACATAACTTATAAATCGTATAATAATAATTTAGGAAATTAACTCTACCACCAGGACAATATTTTGCATAAGGGCGCTGTATTTCCATAAATAGATTACATAATGTATCCTCAAGTTCAGGTGTCATGATAGGTGGTTTAATTCCAAGTTTGTCTTTTATAAAAGGAATATGTTCATAAAACTTATTGTAGCCTAATTTTTTTAATATATCTTTCATTTTTTTGTTAGTAATTACATTAATATCACAACGTTCTTTTTTAATTTGTAATTTAATATTTTCAATAATATCATCTGGAATTTGTGTGGTTTCTTTAGCCTGAAATTGTGCAAGTATTTCTCTAAAATGATTAATTCTTTTATAAGCATAAAAGCATACTTCTTTAGGAGGTTCTTTATATGATGGTTTTTCATTTTCAATAAGATGCATATATTGTTTAGCACAGATAGGATTATTACAAATAACGACTCCCTCATAATCAACAGGGATAAGCTCGCCCTTGCCACATTTGATGCATACATTAGAATTATGAATATATGATAAAGGATCTATAAATTTATCATCAATATTAGAAAAATATTTAGATATATTTTCATTACTAGACATACTAGAAATATCAGAAAAAGATTTAGTAAAAAAGTTATTTAATACTTTAATTTTATTAGTGCCTTCAGAAATATTTTTTTTACTTTCGAAATAGTCAAATATGTATTTAGAATTATCTAAATGATATTGTTTATGTTTTTGTAAATAAGACTTATTTTGTTTTTGTAATTGTTTAATTTTTTCTCTAGTTTCAACACAATTGTTTTTTTTAAGAGAACCAGTTAATTTTTCAATTAATTTTTCATTTTTTGGAATTATAACTTCAAGTTCATTTTTGAATTGCTCTAATATTTCATCATGTTTAGTATCTAATGTTATATTATTATTAATTACTTTAATAGCTTTAGAATTTTTGGGTTTAAAGGATGGCATATATTTAATATAAAATTTATTATTTTATATTTAAATATTTCAAGTTTAGTTATATTTAATGTTTTCTAATTATTATTAAATGGAAAAAGAAGGACAACTATCTAAAGAATATATTTATAATAAAAAATTAAAATTTATATTTAATGCAATAGAAGACGGTTGGACTGTTAAAAAACATGATGGTAATTACATTTTTAGCAAAAAGCATGATAATGAGCCTGCTATATTTTCTGAATCTTATTTAAACGAATTTGTTATAAAATATATATCTGTAAATAAAGTAGGTTAAAAAAAAACACAATTATAAAAATCTCACCTACATTTATGATATTATTATATTTAATTTAATTAATATGGTATTAATTAAATTATATATAAGAAATTTTTTTTCTTTAGCAATATTATAATCATGGGAGGAGGTTTAATGCAATTAGTTGCCTACGGCGCTCAAGACGTCTACCTTACTGGAAACCCTCAAATTACATTCTGGAAAGTTACCTACCGCAGACACACAAACTTTGCCATGGAATCAATTGAGCAAACATTCAACGGCCAAGCTGACTTTGGCCGCAGAGTGACATGCACCATTGCCCGCAATGGTGACCTTGCTTACCGCACACTTTTACAGGTTACATTACCAGAAATTAACCAGGACATTGACCAGAACAGCCCAGTTTACGCTCGCTGGTTAGATTCTCCTGGTCACCAGCTCATCTCGCAAGTTGAGGTTGAAATTGGTGGTCAGCGCATAGACAGACAATATGGTGACTGGATGCACATCTGGAATCAGCTTACCATGACCTCGGAACAAGAGAAGGGATACAACAAGATGATTGGTAACACTACAGCTCTTACATTCATTACCGATCCTTCTTTCGCGGATGTTGACGGACCTTGTGAAGCAGCTGCCCCAAAACAGGTTTGCGCTCCCCGCAACGCTTTACCAGAAACCACACTTTACGTTCCATTCCTTTTCTGGTTCTGCCGCAACCCAGGTCTTGCGCTTCCTCTTATTGCTCTTCAGTACCACGAGGTTCGCATCAACCTTGACCTTCGCCCAATTGATGAGTGCTTATGGGCGGTCAAATCGCTCAACTGCGGTGGCGGCGATTCACAAAAGGTATCAGCGGCCTACAACCAATCGCTTGTTGCCGCTTCGCTCTACGTTGACTACATTTTCCTTGACACTGATGAGCGCAGACGTATGGCCCAGAACCCCCACGAGTACCTTATTGAGCAGCTTCAGTTCACCGGCGACGAGTCGGTTGGTTCGTCATCCAACAAGATCAAGCTTAACTTCAACCACCCCTGCAAAGAGCTTGTCTGGGTTGTTCAGCCTGATGAAAATGTTGACTACTGTGCTGCCCTTGAATGCGGAACCCTTCTTTTCAAGACACTCGGTGCTCAGCCATTCAACTACACCGACGCCATTGATGCGCTACCCAACGCCGTCCATGCCTTTGGTGGTCCCGAAGCTACCAAGGGCGATCACGGCTTCCTTAATGCCTCAGGTCTTTTTGATTCGGCCTGGGCTGTTGATGCCTCAGGTGTCAGCGCTGATAAATTATGGGACGACTCTTCTCCCTACACCGTCGGCAACGAGCAGGCGGCGCCACAAGAGTTCAGCGGTCTTTCGGATGCTGGCACCTTTGTCCTCACCGAGACCTCGCTTGGCCTCCACTGCTGGGGCGAGAATCCAGTTGTCACCGCCAAACTCCAGCTCAACGGCCAGGACCGCTTCTCGGAGCGTGAGGGCACATACTTTGACCTCGTCCAGCCCTTCCAGCACCACACCCGCCACCCCGACACAGGTATCAATGTCTTCTCATTCGCCCTTCGCCCAGAAGAGCACCAGCCATCGGGCACATGCAACTTCTCGCGCATTGACAATGCCACCCTCCAACTTGTACTCTCGAACTCAACTGTTGAGGGCACCAAGACCGCCAAGGTCCGCGTCTACGCCACCAACTACAATGTCCTCCGTGTCATGTCGGGCATGGGTGGTCTCGCCTACAGCAATTAAGCATCTTAATCAAATTAAGATTAAGATAAATATCAATATCAAATTGAAAAAATAAAGTAGAGAAATTTATATTTCTTTACTTTATTCATCTACATCAAATTTCTCTAACAAAATTGTTAGTCTTATTTGAAAATATGTTGTATTTTTACCAACCAAATCCTTTATAGGTCGTAATTTATCGGTTCCAACAACTTTAATAACCTTTAATATTTCATTTCTTTTTTCCTCTGATAAATCAGCGTATTCTAAATCTATAACAGCATCCTCATCCTTTTCCCAAACATCTAAAATATGGCTTTCTATCGTATAACTTTTAATAGAACGTTCAGTACATATTTCACTAATTGATTTCCCCTGTTTATATAGATTATATGTAACCATTCTTGTATCACCAACTGATAATGGTTTAGGTTCATGTCGGGGCTGGCAACAATGCCCGGGTTCTGAAGATGTATGTGATTTGGTGGATTTTAACCCTTGCATAAACTCGTCGCCATATTTCATAATGAAATCTTGGGATATACCATCAACCGCCCAAAGATCCTGTAATGTCTTAGGAAATTTATCTAGAATATTAAGCAAAACTTTATCATTAATAAATGCTGTAGGATTAATATTATATTTATTAGCAATAGTATTTCTAATATTACTAATATCTGAAAATGTCATCTTTCCACATGTAGATTTTTTATTTAACTGTGGTTGTCGCTTTTCTACATACATATTGACCGATTCACCTGGAACAAGTTTTTCACTACCTACACTAATGACATATCTACCATTACCTATGTTATTTTGTGAAAGAATATTTTTAGTTATCAACAATTGAATCATATCACGGCACATTTTAATTGATTTAATATTTAATAAGCCACATTCACTTCTTATAGCCTTTGATAGTTTTTCCATACCGGTATTATATTGATGTTTATTGTAAAAGATTTTGATATAATTAACAATAAATCGTGCCTCATCCTTGATATCTATAATTTGCATGTTAGAAAGCTTTTTCCCACAACAATTATCACATATATTACATTTTGGTATATGTTTAACGTCTTTCTCAGTAGGAAACCGGCCTTTTTCAAAGTAATAATCAATAATTTGCTGTCTACACATGATATTTTCGTTTAAATATTTACGAAATGTATTTAATGCGTCTGTTTTAATATTAATTTGATCTGGATCTCTTGATTTAGATATTAGAAATTTAGCAGTTGCAAAATCAGATTCTTGATAGTATAATGTAGCTTTACTCATAATACCATCCCTACCAGCTCTGCCGATTTCCTGATAGTATGTTTCAATATCGGTAGGTATTCCATAATTAATTACATGTCTAATATCAGATTTGTCTATTCCCATACCAAATGATATAGTTGCTACTATAACCATTATTTCTCCCTTTAAAAATTGTTCATGACTTTTTTGTTTTTCTTCTACTTTCATTCCAGCGTGATAATATGCACAACTAATTCGTTTATTGCATAAATCATTACATAAAGATTCTGCCAATTTTCGTGTTTGCGTATAAATAATTGTAGGTTCATTAAAGATACAATCAATAAAATCTTTTTTTGGTAAAATCTTAATAGCAAGATTATCTCTTCTTGTACCTAGAGAATATTCAACTGCCTCAGTTACATGTAGAAATTTATACATTTCGTCTAATACCCTTGGTGTAGCTGTTGCCGTAACAGCGAGAAGAGGTATGTTAGGAAACGTCTGTTTAATAATATTTAGTTGTTGATAACTTTCACGAAAGTCGTGGCTCCATTGAGAAACACAGTGTGCCTCATCTATTGCAAATAAACCAATAAATTGTTGTAATTTAAGCAATAAATTAATCTTTCCTGATATAAATTCGGGTGTGGTGTATATTAAACTCATATTTTTCAAATTGTCATAATTAATTGTAACCTCAGAGTTAAGACAAGCACACTTAATGTTCTTAGAGTTTAAAAATTCACATTGGTCGTTCATGAGAGAAATCAAAGGTGAAACAACCACTGTAATTTTTTTACTATAAGTAGCTGGAAACTGATACAACAACGATTTACCACCTCCTGTAGGTAATATTGCAAATACATTATTATTATCAAGAATATCATCAATTATATCTTTTTGATATTCGCGAAATTTATTGAATCCATATATGGATTTCAGATGTTCTTCCATTATATTTCTTTAATAAATATTGTTTATTAAAGAAATTCAATTTATATATAGACAATAAATTATATACTATATATGAATTCTGAAGAAAAATGGTCTTTTTATATAATTATTAACAGTGGTTATACATATGCTGGTGTATCACCTGATGTACATAAAAGACTAAGAAAACACAATGGTGAAATATCTGGCGGTGCAAAATATACACTAAGTAAAGGACGTGGATGGAAACATGCATGTTTAGTTCATGGTTTTAGGAATAAAATAGAGTCAATGCAATTTGAATGGGCTGTTAAACATGAACCACCAAGGAATGTTGGAGGTATTACAAGTCGTATTGAAAAGTTATTGAAAGTTTTAAGAAAGCATAAATGGACATCTAAATCGCCAGATGCGTTTGAGGTGCCATTGGTTTTAGAATGGGTAATACCTGAACTTAAACCTGAAATGGATATTTATGGTTCTTTGCCAAATTATATAAGTGAAAATTTCAATTAATTTATTGTTTGTTTTAGACTGTTTTCTACATATATATCAAATAATTTAACTAATATATATATTTATAGTTTTTTACCACACATATTACCTAAAGTAATAGATAATGCTACAATAACGGCAACAACAACACTACTGGTTAATGGAACTTGTGCATGATGAACTAACATATGCATAACTTGGCTTTTGAAAGGTAATGCGGCGGCACCATTTGGTGGCTTAACTTCACTTGGTGTAGCTAAAGGTTTAACAACCTGTGGTAAAAGAAGATTAATAACAACAGAGGCCATGATGGCGCAAAGTAAATATTTATTGGCTTTTTTCATTCCTTTTAATTTGGGCATTTTAGGCATCTTGACTTTTGACATTTTCATTATATAAATACTAAAGAAAAAAATTATAATGTTCTAGCACTCGGATCTTTTGTATTAGACCATTTAGGCATCCAATAATAAGGAATTACACTAAATTTATTTGGATAATGTTCGTCAAATAACATTTTATAGTATGCCTGTTCTTTTGTTAAATCTGGATAATTCATCATTTTTTCATAGTATGTTGTATTATTTTTATCAAATATTTTTTCAACATGTTCATTAATTATTTGAAACCAAGAACGTGTCTCTAAACTTACGCCATCGCTAAAGGCCTCTTTTTTCCTATATAAAATATCCACAGGTAAATAACCTGCAAATGCATCCCTAATTAATTTTTTTTCTATTTCTCCTTTTTGAAACCTAACAGATAACGGTAGTCCCATATATATTGTTACAAAAGATCTATCTAAAAATGGTGTTCTTGGTTCAAGTCCCCATGATGATATAGATCTATCACTTCTCAAAACGTCAAAATAGGAAATATCATTTAAAAGTCTTCTACATTCATAATCAAAATCTAGCTCATTATCGCAATTATGGAAATACAAATAACCCCCCATTAATTCGTCAGCTCCGTCACCATTAAATATTACTTTTGCATCAGAATTTTCTGAAATATATTTTGCTACTAAACTATTTCCTACACTTGCTCTAACTGAAGTAGTATCATAGGATTCAATGCGTTTAATAGTATCAGGTATAGCATCAAGAAACTCTTCTTCGGTAACAATAATTTCATGATGTTTTGTTTTCAAGAAATTAGCTACTATTCTTGCGTTTATTAAATCGGGACTTCCTTTAAATCCAATACTAAATGTCTCCAGCTGTTTATCATAATGTTTAGAAACTATAGATGCAATTAAACTTGAATCTAATCCTCCTGATAACAAACATGCGATAGGTCTATCAGATAATAGTCTTTTTTTTACGGCATCTACTAACGTATCCCTGACTATTGTAGTAGAAAAATCATATGCCCTAATTTTATCATTGTAAATATCGCTTGTATAACTCAATGACATTAAACTAAAAAATCTATGAAAAGTTAACTCATTACCATTTAGTATACTATAACACCCAGGTGGGAAAGCTTTAATATTATCATCAATGGTAAAATCAGATATTTGTTTTAATTCAGATGCACAAAAAAATGTTTTATGATTAATAATGCGTCTAAAAACTGAAATATCTTGTAAAAGATAAAACATAGGTCTCACACCAAATGGATCACGACCACAAATAACTACATCTTTAATAGTATCAATGATAACAAATGCAAAAACACCATCTAACAATTTAATAGTATAATCAATGCCAAATTTTAGATATAAATCTAAGATAACTTCACAATCAGAATCTGTATCAGGTTCTTGATCTAGAAGATTATACAATTTTTCATAATTATAAATTTCACCATTACATATCAAAGATACACCGAAATCAGATTTACAAAAAGGTTGATTGCTCTCAGTATTTAAACCATTAATAGCAAGTCTATGAAATCCTATGGTATGTTTTCCTGCGGATTGAAAATATGATTGATCTGGTCCCCTTCCACTGCTTTTATTAAATGCTTCTTTTACTGATATACCAGTTGCACTTGCATTTCTAGCATAAAATATTCCACACATTGATATAAATTACTGTTATGCATTTATATCAATTCTCTAAATATTTAATCTTAAATCTTAAATCTTAAATCTTAAATCTTAAATCTTAAATCTTAAAGGGTATAATTACCAACCGTAGCACAATCATTATGGTTACCCACCTCAGGTGTATATGCGCCCACTGCCGTAAAAATAGCAGTAGAAGAGCCCACTACAATCAAAGTAATAACCCATCCTGCCATACACTTTAATATAACTATTTTATTAATGCCGGTACAATTATAAGGTGGCTCAAGTGCTGCTACACCACATGTGGCGCCTACTTGGCAATGAGTTGTAGAAAGAGGAATTTCTAATCTGCTACCACTTATTATAACAATTGCTGAAGCTAATTCAATAGCAGTACCTCTACTTGGAGTTATTTTACACAATTTGGTTCCAATAGCGTGTAAAATCTTATATCCATATAAAATCAAACCAGCAGATATTCCTACTCCCCCTAAAGCTAAGAACCAATATGCATCAGTACCAACATCATTTTCTGAATTAACTTCACCCTCTTTTGAAATCATATAAATTGCTATAAATGGACCTATAGCATTAGCTACGTCATTAGCACCATGACTAAATGAATCACAAATAGCAGTAAAAACTTGTAAAGATTTAAAATATTCCTCTGTTTTAGGATCAAATTTTTCCGCATTAGAATGAATATCTGCAACAGTTGAATCATTAGCAACTATTTCGTCTAAATCAACTTTTAGAGATTTATTTACATAATTAACAATTACATTGCATATATTTAGAGGAGTACTTTCTTTAACTATTTTATTTTCAGATTTTTCTTCATGTACTGATATATCTAGTTCTGTATCTTTATCAATATCAATTGCTTGTCCAATTCTATTTTCAGCATTTTTTTTAATCATTCCCATAAAAGGTACAATAGCAATAGCTGAAATACCTCCTACACCGAATGACCAATAACATGCGACATCTAATGGTGTTTCATCTAGATCAAGCCCCTTAGCACCTTTGTATATAATAAAAAATGTATTTAATGTAACAGTTCCTCCGATCATAATAGGAAACAAGTATGATGTACGACCAAAACTGTTAGACGATCTTAAAATAAAGGCACGAATAACACTATATAATGTACTTGCTATAATTGCAGAAAAAATCGGAGAAATTATCCAAGATAAAACAATTCCCGCTACTCCTCCAACATAAGGAAATAAATCAGTTTTCTCATACCAATTAACACAACGTACACCCTTTAATGCTATAGTCATACCTATCATTCCTCCAACGCACGAATGAGTAGTAGAAACAGGCATTTCATATTTAGATGCGATAAACAGCCACATAAATACTGATAAACACACACACATACAACCATACATTAATGGTCCAGGATCATTTTCAAAACATTCATAATTAGCTATACCTTTTCTAATAGTTTTAGCTACATGACTACCCATTAATATAGCTCCCCCCGTTTCAAAAACACTTGCTAAAACCGTAGCCTGTTTAATTGTAAGTGCCCTACTACCAACGGCAGTTGCATATGCATTAGCAACATCATTAGCTCCTATACCCATGGCAGCTAAAAAAGCAAAAAAACCACCCGCTACAACTATGCCTAGATACATAATTATTATGATTTATAGAAAATTTATCTTTAAACATTATTGATAATAATTAAATCCAAATACTTTATTATGATATAATTCAAGCAATTTAAAAATATATAATATATGTATTATATATTATGCAAGTATTTGTGAAAACGCTAACTGGAAAAACTATCACTCTTGATGTGGAACCATCTGATACAATTGATAATGTTAAGCAAAAGATTCAGGATAAAGAAGGTATCCCTCCGGATCAACAGCGTCTAATTTTTGCAGGGAAACAGTTGGAGGATGGACGTACTCTTTCTGATTACAACATTCAAAAAGAATCTACTTTGCATCTAGTACTTCGTCTCCGTGGTGGGGTTTAAAAGATAATTACAATTAGTATAATATGAAAATGTAGAAAATATAGAAAATAAATAAGTGTATAGTATTTAAAATTATTTATATATCATTAAATATATAAATGATTTTTTTAAGAGAGGTATTGGGTGTAGCAGATATAGAGAATGAAGAACTGCAAAAAGCAAATAAGATACAAATCAATAACTTTTCAGATTTTACAAAAGAAATAAATAAACGTAAACAGGATGATCACCATGCATCACATTCAAATGAAGTTAACCAATTTTTACATTTGTTATCATCTTCGTTATTTATATATTGTTATAAAATTATGTTTACACGTACATATAGTGCAGTAAATTATGCAATATTATCAATGGTATTAAGACAATCTGGTCATATAGTATTTGAACCACCTTGTCATGATGATGAAAAGTTACAATTAGGATTTAATACGCGTTCAAAGATTTTTGTGGTATGTACATATGCATTAACGCCATTATCCTATTTTTTTAATAATAATTTATACGATATTTTAATAGCTAAGACAGGTTTTTTTATTTTTGGTCATACAATAATATTATGGAATACGTATGACTATATGATAGCTTTAATTTGGTTTGTCAAGTTTTTTACAGATCCATTTACAGATGTGATAGCATATTATCCTAGTGCATGGAAGGTTTGGACATCACCAGATTGGAATGAGGCTAAAAAAATGCATGTAGTAAATCATTATTTAGGAAAACAAGATTAAATATATATATATATATATAAATGGTAAAAACGCATAAGAAAAAAGGTAAATCAAAAAGGTTATCTAAACGCAGAGATGTAGCCGCCGGCCCTGGAGCATCTACTATGAAGAAGTACAATCCAGAATATGAGATATCAATAGCTGACCTACAAGGTAATCTTAAAGGTAGTGTAACAGCTAAATCAAAAACAACAATGAAACAACTTAAAGAAAGTCTAAGTGAAGGAAGAGAACCAAATAGTGACCTTAGCACCGAGTATCAGTGGAGATCACATTGGGATATGACAGCACGCAATTCTAGTATTCCGAGAGGTAAAAGAACTGTAAGTAGTTTAATTTCACCAGATGGTAAACAATTACCAGGTAATACAACTGTAAAACAAGCATGGAAGAGTTTGGGACAAGATGAGAGAAGATTAAATTTAACGGTTCTTGACACAACCGTGAATCTTGTACAAATTGAAACAAAACTTAAAAATAAATTTAATAATTTATTTAGATTATTATTAAATAGATATATAATATCATGTAAAATATATGAATTTGTAGCGTACCGTGAAAAGGTAAAGTTAGAACGCACCCCGCCGCCTTTTCCGCTGCCGGAAGTTATACAACACTTATTTATTATTGCTCCAACATATCAAGAATTAATAAATCAACCTATAGAACAAATTTCTAATACAGTTAACGAAATAAATGTTCCTACAGAACCAACTTCTGACGAAAAATTAAGTGAAATAATATTACAAAGTAAAGAAGTAATATATAGTCATCGTAATTATTTAAAAGAAATAAAAAGATTACCAGACCCTATTACTATAAAGGAAGAGTTTGATGAATTACCATTTATTATTTATGTAGACAAATTATTTAGCGAAGATTCTAGAAATAATACAAGAAGTGATGTAATTGATACAAATTTTACAGCTGATAGATGGAGATATATTTGGACTCATCCTGCAGATAGAAGATTAGAGGATGCGGGTGCCAGAGTATCATATTGGGGTATGCATGGTGAATTACCAGGCGAGCTGCGTGTCGTGGATGGGCAAAATATTGAATATATGGATTTTGTTGAGGCGATAATAGAGACAATAAATGAGTCATTATTTAATTATAAACTATTAGAGATATTTTATGATATACAAAGAACAGAAAAAAACGCGCGACGTGCCCAAGATGCTTATAATAAATATTATAGAGAACTTGAAGAAAAAATGGATGGTAGTATTTTTAGAACCGGCGATATTAAACGATATGGCAAAGTTAAAATGTATTTTTTCATAAAAACTGTACTAACTTTTATATTTCTGACTATTAAAAAAGTGGTTATTGATATGACTAACGATCCAGATTTTAAATTTAAAGATAAAGAAGATGATATTATCCTAGATTACAACAAACTAGCAAATACTTTATCTGAGAAACTTGACAGTATTACATATATTGAATTATTAAAAGAACTAAAAATTATACAAGATAATTTAAAAAGTGTTTGGTGGCAGGGTTCGAAGCCATTATCAAGACCTATTAGGCCCGTGGCGGCTCTACCGCGTTCCGCGATGCACAAGCGAATGATTCGGCGGTTACTGCGGAATACGGAACCTAGGGTCGTTCCCGCTGCTTCCGGTAGTGGAACTAAAAAGAAAAGAAAACCCAAAAAGAAGCCATCTAAAAAGAAGCCATCTAAAAAGAAACCATCTAAAAAGAAATAAGTTATTTAATTTCTATTACGAAATAATCCATAAACTTGATTATATCGCAAACCATTAATAAAATAATGATACAATTTAAGCCTTGGCCCCAATGGTATCCTGTTATAATCTTGAAATAATATAATTTCTTTTTCATTTCTTGCACATGAATGTAGACGATAACTTCTATTTAGATATTCAGAATGAGATAATTCTAATATATGTATGAATGTTTTCATATCTTTAAAATCCATTCCGATCAGCCAATGAATCCAGGCATCTCTAATGTTCATTTTAGATAAATTTCGTTTGAGAAATATGTTAAATAAATCTTCATGTAGTTCTTTTTTTTCAGTCTTTTCAATTGCAAATTCATTAATTAGAAACAATACATCCTCGTGCAGGAATGGAAAGATGCGTTCCATAATGTTATATACTAATATATTATTAGTATAATTTATAATCAATTTTAAATCAATTTAAAATTGATTATAAATATATATATGGTAATACCAGATAATATAATGTCTGCATTTGTAGTATCACCTATTAAACGAGTTAGAAGTTGTCCTATTTTGCACATGTCTGAACCTATTTCACCAAATACTATTAAAAAAGAAGTTATGGTTGGAGCGTTAATGGCTGGAGCTACTATGTTGCTAACAGGACAACATCATCATTTAACAACGTTCAAAGAATTGGAGAATACTTTATCTTATGAAACAATTAATATTTTTACTAATATGCAATATGATAAAAAATCTGTTTATAACAGAGTAATACGATTAAAAAAAAACAAGGCGTTTTTAATGTTAGTATTTATACCATTTATTATTAGGATGGTTGTATTTTCAGGAATAGAATTTATGTTTTAATTATAAATTGAAAGATAAATTAATAATAATTTTTTATCATAAACCAAGCATCATGTGCGCATTAGTTACAACAAAACACATTGAATATAAACCATCATTTAATAATGATGATGGTAAATATTATGATGAATGTCCCTATATGCCATATCAACGTAATCGTCAGGTATATAAATGTGCATGTAAATCAGGTGTTACATTTTGTAGTTCTGCAGAATTTAATCAACATATCAAGTCTATGACACATAAAAAATGGTTAAAGGAATACACAGACAAAACAGTAAATGATACTGAAACAAAAGAATTACGTATTATGATTGGACAATTAGAAAATAGAAATAGGGTACTTACAAAAAAGTTTAAAAAATTGTATGAATCACATACAAAGATAAATAATAAATTATCAGAAAAAGAAACCACAATTCTTGAATTGACAAGTAAACTAATTAAAGTAAAGAGTGAAAATAAATGCATTAAAGATGAGAATAAAAAACTTATAAAACAGTTTAAAGAGCTAGATGAAGAGGAGGAAAAGATATGTAATTCAGATAATTTCAGTGACTTGGGAGACAGCGAAAGTGATGAGGAGGTAGAATATAATGAATACGAGTATGAGGATGATATCTATTATATTGACAAATATAGCAATATTCTAGATCCTCAAGGTATCAAAGATAATGAACATAAAATAATAGGAAAGCTTAAAGATGGAATACCTTATATCAATATTAATATCAATTCTAAACAGTCATAAAATTGATTCTATATTATTAGATATAATAGCATATATCTAATAATGCCGCCGGATGGACCGGATAGAGATGATACAATTACAAAAAATACTGCAACTAGGTGTGCTAATACACTTAATTCATATAATTATCAGGTGGCTCCAAGGGATGCAATACAATTTAATATAAATGGATACATTCCAGTGTCAAAGATTCATGAGCGGAGTATTGAGAAGATGGAAGAAAGTTCATTGGAAATAAAGTCACTTAGAAAACAATTGGATTGTATGAAATCAGTAATTAGTCTTTTAAATACACAGATAGAAACGATGGAGATAGAAATAAGTAAATTAACAAAACCTTAATAGAAGATTATTTAAATATTCTTCATCATTTTTGCTGTTTAATCTTATATTTACTAAATCTGCAGGAGATATAACATCATCTCTTAGTGTATTATATATATGGTTAGGTATATTTTTTTCATAATAATGGTTATAAAAATCTGAAATAGTTTTAACCGATGCATTTTTAAGCTGTAGTGTAATATCAATTCTTCCTGGTCTTATAAGTGCCTTATCTAATTTATTGTAGTAATTACTAGTAATTATCATAATTCTTCCAGGTGTTTCTCTTATTCCATCTATTATATTTAAAATATACGATAATGTTAACTTATCATCTTCTTGTTTTGCTGCCACTTTCTCTAATGCTTCTATATCATCCTCTCGCATACCCTTTACAACAGCAGAAATAATATCCTTTGTGTTAAGAGAGTCATCAGATTGTTCTGATTTTTCCTTAGTTATATCTTTTTGATTGCTATTTCTATCACACACTATATCACTCATACAATCAATATCTTCAAATACTATAATTTTATTTTCAAATGATATAGAACCTTCTTTATTTTTGGCATTATATTGATTTTCAAAAAAGCATTTTGATAGCTCTTTTGTAGTCTTAATTTTACTTAATGGTATTACAATTATATGCCTTTTAAGCATATTAGCAATGCTTTTAATAATAGATGTTTTACCTGTTCCAGGTGGTCCGGATAAACCAATACCGAGTGTATAAGGATGACCTTCTTTTAAATACCACTCTTTATTATTTAAATAAAATTCTAATTTACGTAGTAAAGAATCCTTTTCATCAAAAAATAAATTATTAAATGTTCTAGATGATGAAAAAGGACATTCGCACCAATCTGCGTGTAATGAGTTTCTAGTATGTCTAAAATCACAATCAGAAGGACCTTCATATGTGTATATAAATTGTTTATTAAATCTTGAATTCTCAAGAGATTCCAAATATTTATCAGTAACAGAGTTTATAAACATTTTAAGTTCATATAATGTTTTTTTATTAGAATATAACTTAATTATAATATTTTCATTTTTAGATGTTATTTTAGAATTATTATTTTCAATATCTTCATTATCAAATTCTACTCTACAATAAATATCTTTATCTAATATAAATTTTTTATGTTGCTTGACAATAAATACATTAGGTTTACATTTTTCTCGTTGTGATTTACTAATCATATCCCCCCAATCATCGTATAATCCTGTACCATCAGTTAATTCTCTAATACTATAGATTTCATTATTATTATATAAATTATCATTAATATATTTCCATAATGCTAGAAATGTTTCTCCAAATAAACTATCTATTCTAGTTGAATGTGGGCCATTTTTAAAACATCTTTTACCTTCTATTGTTATTGAATTATATTTTAAAAAATAACACTTAATATTATCTATAATATCACAAACATATAAATGTTTTAAACGTGCATTGCAGGCCAAATTTGTTATATATGTTAGTAAAGCCATTAAAATACTGGTTAAAAATATATTATTATTATTATTATTAATAATTGTATTTAATTTAAACATCTCTAATAATCCATGTGATATTGAATCTTTGTATTTTGGCACATTCATGTATAAAAAGATGTTAATGTTTTAAATATATTATATATATGTTTTGCGCAAATTATATTCAATATAAAAAATAGGAATCATTCTTAAAAAAGCATTTAGATTAAATAAAGAAAATAATAAAGATAATATTACAAAATATTTATTAATAAATAAATATTTATTAGGAATAATATTTCTAGTAAAAAGCCAAAACATAACTAATCTAGAAAAATCTACACCAAACGGACAAATAAACGAATTAGCTATTTTTGTATGCTTACAGCCATGATAAAAATAATTATTAGTAATTTTATTCAAATTTTTTATCCATCCCCAATTACAATTATCTTTCCAAAAAACCCTGTCAAAATTATACCTTGTTTTAAAGATAAATATCATATAATAAATATAAATTATTTCAAAGATTGAAATCATTAAATATTTATTAATCATCCTTATATATATTAAATTGATATAAATTTTATTCTTATATCTGTTAAGAAAGAATGGAGGTTTGGCCAATGCCACAATTCCCAAATACTATAAGATTTGTATGTAAATTAATTAATACAGGTCAACAGCATATATATGATTGTAATAATACGCATACTGTATCAGAGTTTTTAAATTCAATAGATCATCTGATTAAAAAAGATTTTAATCTAAATAATGGATATAAATTAATAGTAAATTTAAATGAAAATAATGAGATAATACTTGATCACTCTAATGATAGTTTAAATACTAAATTTATAAATAAAGACTATATTAAAATACATGTTAAACCTAATTACAGGTATTCAATACCTGAATGTATTTTATTCAATTCAGGGGAAAATCGTGATAGACTGGCATATATAATTAAATTGGATGCAATAAAAAAGATACAACGATTTTATCGTTTTCACAATAGAGCTACATGTCCATTATGTTATGAAAACAATAACATGAGTAACATGTATTATGACTGTAACCATATAATTTGCAGAAGATGTTTTGAAGAATGGAGAAATCGCAATGGTACATGCCCTTTTTGTAGAAGTAATGTAAGATATAATTATCGTTCAAATATCAATAATACCAATATAGAAAATATTATAAATATAGAAAATATTCAAAATACAATTAATTATATACCTCCTATAGAAGAAAATTTAGTTCAGCCTATATTTATTAATGAAATAGGTACACTATCTAATAATATTATAAATAATAATATTATAAATAATAATATTAACTTTAACTCTGATTTCATCAGAATACCATCATCTGCATCATCAACTTATATAGCTAATTCAGATTTTTCTGAAGATGACCCAGATGAAATATATTATAGTAGGTTCGGACAAACGAATTATAATGAAAGTTTGTATGGAGAGATGGTAGATTAATTATTTTGATATAAATAATTTATTTATATTTTCTATTTCAGGACAATAATCATCTGGTATAAATACTTTTTTAATTAAATTATCATCCCTAAATCTAAGTGTATAATTTTGTTGTAATTTACCACGACCTATACGCCCCAAAGCTTGAATAGTTTTTTCTTGTGTTAATCCATCCAAATCCTTTCCAATATAACCATGACAGAATTGGTAGTTAGTTCCATATATATAATCAGTTGATGCAATTATCATAAATAGTTTTTGCTGTTGTGCCAAATATTTCATAATTTCTATATAATCTTTATTATTATTAATATCAAATACACCTATACCCATCAATAATAGTAATTTCCAAAAACCATCCACATCATCTATCATCATGATTTTTTCTACTACCTCATCATTAATATCAGAAGTAAATTCTTCGCCTGTTTGTTTACTATTCCATAATTCAATGTGAGCTTTTTTATTTGGAACATAACTATCATGTAATTCTACCTGTTTACTCATCATACGCAACGCATTAATTTGTTTAGTTAATTCTTTCATTGCAGGATCAATTCTTCCTTCACTTATTTTTTTCTCTTTTTCTTGATCTTTTTTCGTTCCATCATCAAGATCATGCTCAAGTTGTTTAATTTTAATACTTAATGCATTATTATACTCTATATTTTGTTTTATTTCCTCTAAAACACCTACAGGTATTTTAGTTATTTGTAAACAATATTTTCCAATTTTTTTAACATCATTCGTCATATAAATTGTAGGACCATGTGTTAGTGTATTAGAATCAGTAGTTGTTAAATTTATAGTACTTTTATAAACGGCTTCACGCTGTTTTTGAACCAAATCATAAATAATATTATATTGATCTTCGGTAATATTTTTCAACAATAAGAGATAATATAATTTAATATTTGAAATGGTAACATCATCTATAGATTCAAAATGGTTTTCTACTTTATATCTTTCATTAATATAGTTTTGTGAATCCATAAATTTAACGAATTTAATAATTTCTTCTATATCAAGGTAACGTAATGTAGTCATATTTTCCATACAATAATTAACAGAATCTACTAATTCAGTATATGATTTGCATAATGTATGAGGAACCTCAATAAAATTGTTTTTGTTAAGTACAGGTATAGTTTTTTTAAAATCATGGCTGGATATGGTTTTAACCATTGCATCCATATATTTATTCTTAAAATCATCTATACATTCATTAATGTACATTTCATTTGGAAATGTAGCTGATGATAAGACTATATTAGGAATTTGATTTATTTTCCATATATTTTTAATGTATTTATGTAGATCATGTTCACTATAATCTAATGATATAGTAGGCTCATCCCAATATAAAATAATATCTTCTTTTTTGTTAAAAGCCAGCATATAATTCATAGCTGATGGATATGATTTGATATCTGATATCATAATCTCCACTTTTTCACCATATGAATTATCCACTTTTCTAATAGATCCACTACGCCTATCTTTAATAAATGATGATGCTGCAAAATAATGTAATTTAACATCTTCTATATCATTACATCCAAAACTAAATGCTATGCGCTTATTTTTTGAGATACCAGCTTTAGCCAACGCCAATCCCACATGTCTTGCTGCACAAACAAATATAATTTTATATCCTTCTGATATACCTAACGGAGACATGGTTTTACCAGTACCAGTGGGTGCTTTATATAAAATTAATTTAGGATTAGGTGATTTAACTGTAATATACAGTTCTTTTTGGTGATCATACAATTTTGTATCTTGATATTTATATATATATTCATTCTTTTCAATAATATCAGATGAATTATACAGCAATGTTTTAATTGGAATATCACATTTAAATAAATCAAGTATAAAATCTACATATTGTTGAAAATATTTATTAATATTTAGTACTGTTAGTTTATTAAAATGTATAATTGTATAATAATAATACATTTTCTTACTAATACTTTTTGTTTTTAGTATACTTTTAATCATATCATAAACCATATATTCATATACATTTGTATTATTTTCTAATAGCTTGGTAAGAGATTCTATCCTAATTTCATCAGCTTTTTTAATTTTAGTTTTCTTTTCGCTAATAACTAAACTAAAATTAATATTATATTTTTTATTAATTTTATCTATATTTGTTTTTAGATATTTATTATACAAATACGTATCTAAATCATCATTCGGCTGTAATTTTAATAATGAATATAATGACGGTAATGTATTATGAATAATATTTATGTCATGATAACCTTTTGATATAATATCTAAAATAGTTAATTCATCACTACTAACTGGTATCTCAATGCTGTTCCATTCAACAAAATTGAGTTTGGTTTGGGATAGATCCATTGTTAAGTATATATTATAGTTTTAAGTTTTATTATTATTCAATTTTTTAATAAATATATATCCAATGTTGTATTAGGTTTATATTTTAAATGATCTAGTATATATTTTGTTGTTTTAAAATTTTTAGTACCATATATATCCTGTAATAATAACCATTCAAATAAACCTCCTATATAAATATAGGTATTCATATGACCCAAACCTAGAATTTGATCGTATTTTTTATATATTGTATAATCATTACTGTTTATTCCATAAATTATTATTGTTTGTTTATTATTTATTGCATTTTCTACTACTGTTTCCTCATTATCAATAAGAATAGTATTTTCAATTAAGCAATCCTGTTGTGTTTTAGGAAGTGTATTTATTAAAACATAATTGTTTTTTTTTACTAATTTAACATCCTCAAAATTTACTACTTTTATATCATTTATTTTTGATGTACCTACACCCATTCTTTAAATACTTTTAAATATTTAAATATGTATTTTTAATCAAATTTAACAATAATATCTATCGTTTCTTTTTTAATACTTTTAACAGCTGATATTGATAATTCTTCACGTTTTTTACGTGTTTTTTTATCACACATTGATGATTGATTCTTTCTTGATGTACTGTTTCTATTATTCATATCCTTTTCTATATCTTTGTAATTATCATTTATGTATTCTAATATATTATTCTCTATTGCCCATTTAAAAAAATTTAATTGACCTATTGTTGTCTGTATATGTGATTCATTCTTATATGGTATTGTTATTCTATCCCACCTACAAAATGGATCAAACCTTTTTTTAGAGTATGCTCTCAAATTTAATTTATAACTATCATACACTTTTAATCTTGTTCCATTATCTAATGTATATACAACATATTTCTCTTTAGAATAATTTGTAACAAACCAATCCACTATTCGTAACGAAATTTTTGACTCACCATTTATTACCCTTAACATCATATCTAATCTATCATTCTCACTATAAAATTTAGTTAAATTTTTTAGTAATAAATCATTTTGTGTTACATAACCCGACATTTAAGTATAATAGTCTTTTTACTTTTTAAGTTTATTATGAATAAAAATAATATTTACTAATTAATCATGGAAATAAAATCTATTAAATCTATATTCAATACAGAAAACAATACTTTATTATCTTACTATAAAGATTCCATTATTAATTTATTATCACAATTAACTACTTGTCCAAATTTATCTATTGAGAATTTTACTAATTTAGTATCTACACTACCTGATAATCATCATATTATCTTATTATTTGATAATATGAAAATAATTGGAATGGCTACTTTACTAATTGAACAAAAAATTATACATAATGGTTCTTGTGTAGGTCATATTGAAGATGTTGTTATTGATAATTATCATAAAGGTAAGGGTTATGGTAAAGTTTTAATTGATCATTTATCTCTTTTATGTAAAGAAAAAAACTGTTATAAAATTATATTAAATTGTAATGAAAATGTAATAAAATTTTATGAAAATTGTGGATTTACTAAAAAAACTAATGGTATGGCATCATATTTATAATTTATTTATACGCTTTTTAGTTTTTCTTTTTATATTTTTACGTTTTCGTGAGCCTCCTTTAGTCCCAGGACCACGTTTCATATTTTTTGCTATTTTCTTAGCATAGTATTCTATTTCTGGTGAATCAAGGGTTTCCTTTTTAGGATCCATTAATTCTCTTAATTCTTCTTTTGCATCTTTATATTCTTTTGAGGAGGGACTATGTTCTGCAAGTTTTACCGATGCTTTCCTTACATTTTTACCGGAAGGTGCTTTATATGCTGTCTCATTTCCCCTATACTCACCTGCTATAATTGTTCCCACCATTTCAAATGTATTTTTTAAATACGGAATATAACTTTTATTATAACTATTATCATCATCGCCCAGTCTATCACTTCCAGCTACAAGAATAACTCTATTATATCCCTTTTCTTGTAATATTTTAGGTATATTAAATGGTGTTTTAATAGACATTATTTGTAATTTTTTATTCCCAAACATCTTATTAAGTAATTTTAATTTTGTTTCTATTTCTAAAGGTGCATCATTTTTCCCAGGAGTATTTGTAAAACCTTCGCCTGGTTTTATAGATTTTAAATCATTTGATCTTTCCGTTGTAAATAAATACGCATCCCCTCCACTTTTTTCCGCCTCCTTAATTACTGTGTCTACAAGTTTTTTATGTCCTATATGAGGTGCTTGAAATTTACCTATTCCAAATACAGCTAACTTTATTGGGTTATCTTCTTTCCATTCGGTTAATGCCTTGGTTAATGCCTCCTGCTGCTCCTCCTCCGTAATGCCCATTTTATTAATATCTGCGGGTGTTAAAAGACGCATGGAGTCCATGTCTATATGTTGCTGATTAAAAATATCTAAATACTCTTTTAAACCTAATTCTTCTAATACTTTTTCTACATGGTTGATGGGTTTAACAGGTGTTTTTTTTGTCATAGTTTTAGACATAGTGGGAGGTTTTGGGGGTAGTAGGCTTGGCGGTTCAGCTTGGTGTGGCTGCGGTGGTGGTGGTGGTGGTGTTGGTGGTGGTGACCTGGTTGATCTTCTAGTTACTGGACCCGCTCCTGTTCCTTTTCTTTTACTTTTTCTTTTTTTATTTTTGGAGGCATTTTTAAACCCTTCGGCTGCCTGAAAAGTTTTAAATACATTACCGAGCTTCTCATGAAGAGATGGAGACAATTTTTTCCTAGTCATAATATTATGAACGTTTCTCTTTGTCCTCGGTGTCAAATTGCGCCCAATAACCATACCTGTATCCGTTCTTCTTGTTCTAATCATTATATAATATATATTTATTTTTTTATCAAAACCAGATTTTTAGTAAATAAAAACTTTTTCATATTAGTATTGCGACGCTTTAAATTACATTGCAAACAGCTTATTACCACATTATCTGTATTATGACCCATTGTATTATCTATTCTATCCAATGTCCATTGTATTGGATCTTTAATTTCTTTATACAATAACACCATATTCTTATTGCAATAGTAACATTTCATCTTACATTCAACCAATTTTTGAACTGTATCTTCTAATGGTATAAAAAACTTTTCACCATAAATACAATTTTTAATATCTTGCTGTTTGTAACTACTCAACTTTTTTTTAATCATATTCATCAGAAACTGCTTTTTCTCAAATTCTTCTAAATACAACTTATTAACAATATCTTGCTGTTTAGTAGGATCTAAGTAATCCTCTGAAATATTCCAAGTGTGTGATTCCTTTCTAATATTATCATATTGTTCTGGAATAATTTTTTTTATATTAGAACTACCCTTTATTTCAATCTTTTTTTCCATTACTTTTACATAATTAAACATATTTTAAAATAAATTAAAGCTTATTTATTTTAAATTAAATATGACAGATGTTGCAGTTGGTATAGATTTAGGTACCACATATTCATGTGTAGGTATATGGCAAAATGACCGCGTAGAGATAATAGCAAATGATCAAGGTAATAGAACAACACCATCATATGTAGCATACAATGATACTGAAAGATTAATTGGAGATGCAGCTAAAAACCAGGCAGCTATGAATCCTACAAACACAATTTTTGACGCCAAAAGATTGATTGGTCGTAAGTTTAATGACCAAATTGTTCAAAAAGACATGAAACTTTGGCCATTCAAAGTTACTCCAGATGTAAATGATAAACCTATTATTGAGGTTGAATATAAAAAAGAAACTAAACAATTTAGTGCAGAGGAGGTATCAGCTGTTATATTATTGAAAATGAAGGAAATTGCAGAGGCTTATTTAGGTAAAGATGTAACAAAAGCTGTAGTAACGGTTCCTGCATATTTTAATGATGCACAGCGTCAAGCCACAAAAGATGCAGGTTTAATTGCAGGATTAGAAATTCTTAGAATTATTAATGAACCGACAGCAGCAGCTATAGCATATGGGTTGGATAAAAAAGGAGATGAGAAAACCGTGTTAATTTTTGATTTAGGTGGTGGTACTTTTGATGTGTCATTATTGACTATAGAAGAAGGTATTTTTGAAGTGAAAGCTACGGCTGGTGATACGCATTTAGGTGGTGAGGATTTTGATAATCGCATGGTTGAATATTTTCAACAAGAGTTTAAAAGGAAATTCAAAAAAGATATGAAAGATAATCAGCGTGCATTACGTAGGTTAAGAACCGCATGTGAACGAGCCAAGCGCACATTATCATCAACTACACAGGCACATATAGAGATAGAGGCGTTATTTGATGGTGTAGATTTTAATTCAACTATGACTAGAGCAAAGTTTGAGGATATGAATATGGATTATTTTCGTAAATGTATGGAACCAGTTGAAAAGGTATTGAAAGATGCTAAGATTTCCAAAAAACAGGTAGATGAAATTGTTTTAGTAGGTGGTTCTACACGTATTCCAAAAGTTCAAGATATGCTGTCAGATTATTTTAATGGAAAAGAATTATGTAAGTCCATAAATCCAGATGAAGCTGTGGCATATGGAGCAACAGTACAAGCCGCTATTTTAAGCGGAAATAACAAATCAGAAGCATTGCAAGATTTGCTTTTGTTGGATGTAGCACCACTATCACTAGGATTGGAAACAGCTGGAGGTATAATGACTAAACTTATTGAACGAAACCATTCAATACCATGTAAGAAAACGCAAACATTTTCAACATATGCAGATAATCAGCCAGGGGTACAAATTCAGGTATTTGAAGGAGAAAGAGCTATGACAAAGGACAATAATAAGTTAGGTGAATTCATGTTAGATGGTATTCCACCAATGCCTAGAGGAATGCCACAAATTGAGGTATCATTTGATTTAGATTCTAATGGTATATTACATGTAGGTGCTGTTGAGAAAAGTACAGGAAAAGAAAATAAGATAGAAATCAAGAATGATAAGGGTAGATTAAGTCAAGAAGAAATAGATCGTATGATAGACGAGGCAGAAAAGTTTAAAAGCGAAGATGAAAGCAATAAAGTAAAGGTAGAATCAAAAAATAACTTGGAGAATTTAGTATATCAAACAAAAAATAGTGTTTCAGAAGAAAAGATCAAAGAAAAATTATCTGAAGAGGATATCGCTTCTGTAACAGGTAAATGTGATGTTATATTGTCATGGTTGCAGGAAAATTCGGACGCAGAGAAAGACGATTATGATAATAAATTGCAAGAATTACAGTCACATATAACACCAATTATGCAGAAAATATATAGTGATAATAGTGATAATAGTGGTGTAGAAAGTAATAAAGGTATGCCTGAAACTGATAATTCACAGGATATGGATGAAGGACCAAAAATTGAAGAAATAGATTAATATAATAAAAGAGGTTAAATTAATACATATATATATATATATGACGGATGAATGTGTAGAACTTAAAAACATAAAATATAAAACTATGCTTTTAAGTCCTAATGGAAATATTAAAGAAGATAAGAAAAAAAATATATTAAATATAGATGATATTATTAATAATGATAAATTTAATAATGAAAAAATACCATGGAATAGACTTAATAAAACTATAAAATTAATTAAAATCAATAAATTTATAGAAGAATATTGTAAAACAAATAAATTAAATGAAGTAGAAAAGAAAAATTTGGAAGAATTACTTTATGATTCATTAAATAAACGCATGTTGCAAAAAACAAAAGATATAACATATGATAAAAATACTGAAACAATTAAAAATATTCCAAATCTAATATTTAATAAAAATCTTAAAAAATTTACAATTAAAAACACAGAAAAACGTGTATCACCATTAAGATCATTAGCACCCAAAAGTAAGAAAAAAACTGCTAAGAATAAAAGTGATAAAAATAAAAGTGATAAAGATGATAAAGGAAATAAAATAAATAGTAAAGATAAAGAATTAAATAAATAGAATTTAAATTGATACTAATTAAAGAATTAATATCAATTATAATTATGATTGCAAGTGATATTGGTACTGATGTACCTTATTATTTAGATGAAATGATAGGTAATTTATTAGATGATTATATAAATAATAATATAATATATTTTTATAAATATAAATTTGATGATGAGTTATATTCCTACATACATGCAGTCGCAACCGAACAATTAAAACCGACTGATTATATTACAAACAAACATATTGAGTCAAGTATTAATAGATGTATGAATATTAATTATCAACATATTATTCCTCGTAGATCTTTCATAGACTCTCAATCAACATGTATACCAAATGTTAATAAATTAGAATTAAAAATACAAGAAATAAAAAATAGACCACAACCTGAACAAAGAACTAAGGAATGGTATTTGTTTAGATATAATTTAATAACAGCAAGTAATGCTTATAAAATATTTGGAACGGAAGCTAAAAGAAATGAGATAATATGTGAAAAGTGTCAAGATTTTAATATGGATGGTCATACCTCAACTAATATAGATTCACCAATGCATTGGGGTGTAAGATATGAACCTATATCGGTATTATATTATGAATATATAAATAATACAGAGGTAGGAGATTTTGGTTGTATTAAACATGATAAATATGATTTTATAGGAGCATCACCTGATGGAATAAATATAAAAAAAACATCCAATTTGTATGGTAGAATGTTAGAAATTAAGAATCCTAAATCAAGAGTAATAACTGGTATACCTAAAGACGAATATTGGGTTCAAATGCAATTACAAATGGATGTATGTGATTTGAATTATTGTGATTTCTTAGAAACAAAATTTATTGAATATGAAGGATTAGATGAATTTATGGAAGATGGTGAATTTAATTTATCATCTGACGATAAATACAAAGGTGTTATATTGCATTTTATTTATAATAATAAATCGTATTATGAATATCCACCATTTAATTGTAATAAATCAGATTTTAATAAATGGGAAGAAAATATTATGGAATTAAATGAAAAAAAAGGATATAATTGGGTACAAAATATATATTGGAAACTTGAAGAGATTAGTTGTGTATTAGTTCTACGCAATAAATTATGGTTACAAAAAGCTATTCCTATGATATCTGATATTTGGGATATAATAGAAAAAGAAAGAAAAGACAAATCATGGATTAATAGAAAACCTAAAAAAAATATTAGAAACAATAAGATTAATGTATCAAATAGTTTTAAAAAAGATAGTAAACCATTAATATTCAAAATAGATATTTAATTTAAGATTTATTTTTTTGTTTAAAAGATTCATTTACCTTAAAACCTAACATACAAGATATAGATCCAACAACTAAAACTGATATGATAGCTAATGCTATTCTATCATTTTTTTTCATATATAATTTCATTATATTTTTATTTTTAACTTTTAGTTGCTAATTTAAATATAATTCATAACTATTTAAAATTATAATAATAGTTATTAATAATGCAAGACGATTCTATGTTTGTAACTAAACGTAACGGTAATCGTGAAGAAATAGCTTTTGATAAAATATTAAATCGTGTAAAACAAGTAGGTTTAGAGTGCGATATTAATTTAAATTATACATCACTTGTTATGAAAATTATTGAACAATTATATGATGGTATTGAAACTTCTAAAATAGACGAATTAACCGCTCAACATTGTGCTAGTCAAAATACGCATCATCCAGATTTTGGTACATTAGCTGGTCGTATAGTAGTTTCAAATAATCATAAAAATACTACCGAAAAATTCAGTGATGTTGTTAACAAATTATATAATTTTTTTGATGAAAGAACCCAAACTATTAAACCTCTAATATCAGAGAATTTATATAAGTATGTTACTAAAAATAGCGATAAATACAATGAAATGATAGATTATACGCGTGATTATTTAATAGATTATTTTGGATTTAAAACACTAGAACGCGCTTATTTAATGAGTGTTAATAAAGTAATTGTAGAAAGACCACAACATATGTGGATGCGAGTAGCAGTTTGTTTACATGGTGATGACTTAGATTCTGTTAAAGAAACATATGATTTACTTTCAGAAAAATATTTTACACATGCTACTCCTACTCTATTCAATGCTGGTACCCCTAGACCACAATTAAGTTCATGTTATCTTATAGCTATGGAAGAAGACAGCATAGAAGGTATATATAATACATTAAAAGATTGTGCACTTATTTCAAAATATGCAGGAGGCATAGGTTTACATATACATAATGTAAGAGCTACTGGTTCACATATACACGGAACAAACGGTACAAGCAGCGGAATAGTACCAATGCTTAGAAACTTTAATGAAACAGCCAGATATGTAGACCAAGGTGGATCTAAAAGAAATGGTTCATTTGCAATATATTTATCACCTGATCATCCTGATATTGAAGATTGGTTAGATTTAAAGAAAAATACTGGTGATGAAAATGCACGTGCAAGGGATCTATTTTACGGTCTATGGGTACCTGACCTTTTCATGGAACGTGTGAAATCTAATGGTATGTGGTCTTTGTTTTGTCCAAGCATCTGTCCTGATTTATCCGAGTTATATGGCGAGGATTATAAAAATAAATATGAAGAATATGAAAGATTAAATAAACAAGTTAAGACGGTAAAGGCGCGAGAATTGTGGTTAAAAATTTTGGATGCACAAATGGAAACAGGTACACCATATCTTTTATATAAAGATGCTGTCAATAAAAAATCTAATCAAAAAAATATTGGAACTATCAAAAGTTCTAATTTATGTGTTGAAATTTGTGAGTATAGTGATAAAGAAGAAACTGCTGTATGTAACCTAGCTAGCATCGCCCTATCTATGTTTGTTAATTTAGATAAAACATTTAATTATGATAAATTGCATCAAGTTACAAAGGTGGTAACAAAAAATTTAAATAAGATAATTGATATTAACTATTATCCAACCGAAAAAACAAGAAGAAGTAATATGAGACATCGACCAATTGGAATTGGAGTACAAGGACTTGCCGATGCATTTGTATTAATGGATATACCTTATCATAGTGATGAGGCAAAGGCTGTAAACAAAAATATTTTTGAAACAATGTATCATGCAAGTATGGAACAAAGTATGGAATTAGCAATTAAATTGGGACATTATGAGACATTTAAAGGGTCGCCATTATCTGAGGGTAAATTTCAATTTAATTTATGGGGAACACAACCTTCTAATAGATATAATTGGGATAATTTGAAGAAAAAAGTTATGAAACATGGTGTTAGAAATTCATTGTTACTAGCACCTATGCCTACCGCATCAACTTCACAAATTTTAGGAAATAATGAATGTTTTGAACCATTTACAAGTAATATTTATACAAGGCGTACATTGGCTGGTGAGTTTGTTATAGTTAATAAACATTTAATGAGAGAATTTATTGAACTTGGTATATGGAATAAGGAGGTAAAAGATAGTATAATAGCTAATAAAGGTAGTATACAACATATAGAAGGTATATCACAACATATCAAGGATAAATATAAAATAGTATGGGAAATGCCAATGAAACATTTAATAGACATGGCAAAAGATCGGGGTATTTATGTTTGTCAGAGTCAAAGTTTAAATTTATGGATAGAGGATCCTACATATCAAATATTAACATCAATGCATTTTTATAGTTGGGAAGGTGGATTAAAGTCAGGTCTTTATTATTTGCGAAGAAAGCCGAGGCATCAACCACAACAATTTACAATCCAACCTAAAAATGAAAACAGTAATAAAGAAGAAAATAATGATGAACCATGTGAGATGTGTTCAGCATAATTATATAGTTATATTAAATATAATCCCATTACGATTAGACCTATACCTAAATAATTTTTATTAGGTAAAGTATTTTTAAAATATAAAATGCTTATAATTGTATTAAAAAGTATAGGTAATGCGTATGTATATGTAACACTCTTAGTAAGTGTCTTACAAACAGTAGTTGAAAGAACAAACAGTAATGTACCAGTCATCCCGATAGAAAATCCGGTTAATAAATATTTAATAGCATTAAGCTTATCTTTTTTTTTATTGTATTCACCTGCCTTTTTATAAAAAAATGGAGATATAGACCATAATATTGAACATAATAGTAAATATATATTACATTTATTCATTGTAATATATATATATATATTATTTACAGTTTTTATTGTAGAGAGCATTGATATTTCTATTTATTTTACAAATATCTTTATTAAACCTGAGTTTAAAATAACATCTAAGACATACTATAACATCATTGAATGAATTATGTAAATTATTTGGTTTATTACCAAATAATTTATCATGAAGTTCCTCTAATCTTGGATATTTAATATAATTATCTCCATTTCTACCTTTAACTACTATATTACATAATTCTTTTGACTGTTTCATTGTACAAACAATCAATGGGTTATTCTTAAGTAATTCTATCTCCATATTATTTCTCATACATTCAATACATAACATATTAATATCAAAATCAAAATTATGAGCTACTATACAATTTACATTATTTATAACTATCTTTAAAATTTCAAGAGCATCTATAATATTTATACCATTATTACGACTAATTGCATTAGTTATACCATGTATATTAGATGATTCTTCTGAAATTGTAACCGTTTCAGGAACTTTAATTACACTATCATATGTAACAATAACTTTATTACTTTCTTCATCATACACTATAAAACTTAACTGTACAATATATGGTAAATTTATTAAATTACTTTTATTAGCATTAAATCCTTTGGGTAGTAATCCTGTTGTTTCTGTGTCAAATACAAGGATCTTCATTTTGATATAATATTAATAACATATATATTTTCATTTCAATTTAACCAAAAACTGCTTCTTTATAATATTTAATTTTTATATGTCCTGTTGCTTTATCTTTATATTTATCATAAATTTCTGATAATATAGCAGAAGCAGGTATAATACTATATCCACAAAAAATAAAAATAGCATCCTCTGGTGGTAATTTTAATTGTTTACGAATAATATACATGAACTGTCCCATAGTTAAATCTCCAGGTACTAAATAAAGGCGTTTTTTTAAATTTTGTTTAATTTTATTATCGCCTTTTTCTATATATATAGGTATACGATCAGGATATTTTTTTATTAACTGATCTGCATTTTTCATTATATTTTCTATTAATAAGTATTTATTTTATATTATTAAGTGTTATTTTATTTCATTATTATCAATATTAATTAAATAAGAATCTTTACAGGCGCCATAACTTTTTCTATGCCATTTTGTTATACCATATTTTTTAATACCATCTAAATGTATTTTTGTACCATATCCTTTATTAGATTTTAATCCATAATATTCATCTAACAAAGGATAATTATCACATAATTCTAATATATATTTATCTCTTTCATATTTAGCTAATATTGATGCTGCTGCAATTGATGTAAAAGTATCATCTCCACCCTTTATACAAACATGTTTACATGGTACTAATTCATTATTATAATAGTGTGCAAATGGTTTAAAATCATTTCCATCAATTAATAATTGTGCAGTAGGTATATTCATGTTTTTAAGAATATATCTAGCACAATCTTGCATGGATTTCAATACACATTGTCTAATATTAATTTTATCTATCATATCAGACTCTTCATAATTAATACTCCATGCTATTGAATTATTTTTAATATACTCTGATAATTTATGCAATTTATCTAAAGATTTTATTTTTTTACTATCACACATCAATTCATGTTGAAATGACTTGTCTTTAGGTAATATAACGCCTGCTGTATATAATCTACCAAACATAGGTCCTCTACCTGCTTCATCTATACCTATTTCAAAAATGTCATCATCGTTATAACATGTTTGTAATTGCTTTTTCATTGTATAATTGAAATATAAACATATATTTATATTTCAATTATTTTAAATTTTTTCGGTATATACATTATAATGAAAAATGATTACAAAAAAACATGTCTATATTTATTAGGGTTCTTTTTATTGGTTTGTTTAATTGTAACATTTAAACCCACATTTGAAGGTATGACAAGCGACAATGACGGTGAAGAAGAACATGCACATGAAGATAGTAAATACTCTCCCTCTATAATGACTCCACCAGAATCATCATCCGTTATATCACCTGTTCAAATTACACCTGGGTTTGATGACTTATATATGTTAAAGAGTGAAATGGTACCTCCAACATCACCTGTAGTATATTTAAATAAAGAAGAAAATAAATGTCCTCCCTGCCCTCCATGTGGTCGCTGTCCAGAACCTTCTTTTGAATGCAAAAAAGTACCTAATTATAACTCCGCACCAAATAATTTGCCAAGACCTGTACTTAATGATTTTAGTAGATTTTAATTAAATAATTTAGTCAACCCTCTTCTTAATACATTGTTGGTCCACCTGAAATGAACTACATTTTGTTTCCTGTGGTACTATCTTTATTACACATTTAGCTTTTTTACCTGTTAACGGTTCTGTACATCCCTTTTCTTTACTACGTTTGGCTGTTTTACTTGCTTTATAAACCTTATTTTTAACATCATCATTTGTACATCTAGACCTAAAATGCTCATATCTTTCTCTAACATCATTGTATGTTAAACCAGACTTTTTACCTAACATTTTATTAACAAGTTCATGTAAATCATAAATATAACGTGAAAATGTATCACGATTTTTCATATCACAATATCTTAAGGGTAATGATTTAAAGTTATTAACTAAATTTATTCTGCAATACTTACAAGGTAAAACGTTTTTAAGATTTAATACAAAATTTCTATAATTAGATTTATCTTGACACGTAGGTTTAACAGGATAATTAAAACTCATTGTATGCAATATATGCCAAAAACTAGGTCCCCATATAGCAGTGACCATTCCATCTCCACTATTTAAATGACGTTTTTTAAATGTACGTTTTCTCTTTTGTTGAACATGCCTTTTTGTTTTCATTACATTATAATAAGATTTAATATTTTACCTATTAATATATGCTAATACATTTTCTATACTAGAATCATTATTAAATTTAGTATTAAATTTAAAATTAATTATCATTTTGTATAAATCCTTATCTGATGTATAATCTTCAATATTTATATTTAAAATTATACCATTTTTTGTACGCACAATCATTATTAATATGCTTTACATTCGTTTAAGCAAATTTATTATATTATAATTATAATATAATGAAATTAACAAAACTTTTACAGCCTTTAACAATATTCAAGGGTGTTAAAAAAAATCCTAAAAAACTTGCAACTATTACTATAATTTCACTGGTAGCAATACTAGCTGCATATTTTACATGGAAAAAAAAGGGGTTACCTAAATTAAATAGATTAAAAGGTAAAACCAGTGATTCTAGCAATAAGGAATTAGTTACTTCAACCGATTCTGCTAGTATTTATTATTTTTATACTGAATGGTGTCCATATTGTAAAAAAGCTCAACCTGAATGGGGTAAATTAAAAGATGTATATTCCAATAAAACAATTAATGGATACAATTTAGAATTTAAAGAAGTAGACTGTGATAAGGATGAGGCTACAGCAACAGAATTTAAGGTAGAAGGATATCCAACAATAATACTTGTTAAAAATGGACAAAAAATAGTATATGATGCTAAACCTAAATTTGAAACACTGGAAACCTTTGTTAAGACCTCATTATAAATTCCTTAGCATAATTAACTCCTATATTTATTAAATCTTCTCTAAACTTTTTATCTTTAGAAAAATTATCCCATAAACTACCACTTTGTAATTCATATAGTGGTTTAATAACTATTTGGTTTTCAATAGTACCTTGTTTATCATCAGTCATATTTCTAGCTACTAAATTTTTAATAATAACACTCATATATTTTAAAAAACTATCATCTTCTAGAGTATTATATATAATACCAGAAGTACATTTTCCACTTACTCTTAAACCTAATATATCTTCTTGTTTACAATCTTTATTTTGTAAACATGAATTTATTGGATAATTATTAAAAATACCACCATCTATATAATAATTATCATTATATTTAACTGGTCCTAATACAGGCGGTAATGAACATGAAATAATTGATGCTTTTATTATTGACATATCTGGTTCAGTTACATATGAAAATTCCTTTAAAGAAAAAGTATTTAAATTTGTAGCATAAAAATATAATTCAATTCCTATATTATCATATATGTCTTTAAATGTTATATCAATATTTACATCTTTAGATTCAAAGAACGTTTTAAATACTTCTAACAAAAAATTATGATTTATTAATCCTTTGTGTTTATCTATCTCTATTATGTTATTTAAATATCTTTCAAATGCTTTACCCCAAGGTTTATTAATTAAATATGTTTCTATATCATCCATATCTGATCCTATTACCAAAAGTAATGCTAAAAGTGTACCTGCTGAAGTAGCATATATATGTTTTATGTTAGAAATATCTAAAAACTCACTATTTATTAATTCTTTCATAACACCAAACTGTGATAAAACATTAGGTCCTCCACCTGAAAATACTAAATGTTTAATAGTCATAATATAGTATTTATTAAATTATGTTTATTATATTTAGATTTAATATATATTTATTTTAATGAGCCTATTTTTGTCTAATGATAATCACAATGATCTTAAAATTAATTTAGATGAATTATATGAACGCACTAAAAAAAATGATCATAATACACTATTATCATATAATAAAATTTTATTAAGAATCCATACACGTATTAGGACTACATCACGACAAAAAAATAACCAACAATGTTGTTGGTTTATTGTTCCTGAAATGATAATTGGTATTCCTAAGTTTGATACAGCATCGTGTATAGCATATATAATTGATAAATTAACTGAAAATGATTTTAAAGTAAAATATACCCATCCCAATTTACTGTTTATATCTTGGAACCATTGGATACCTGATTATGTAAGAGAAAAAATTAAAAAAAACACTGGTATGGATATTAATGGTAATGGTGAATTAAAGAAAAAAATAAGAGATAATATGGATGATGATCTAGGAAATACTTTGTTAACTAAATCTAACACCAATGCGCCTGTTAATAAAGAATATAAATCTATAAATAGTTATAAACCTAATGGTGGTTTAATTTATGACACTGATATGCTTAACTCCGTTCAGAAAAAATTATAATATAGAAATCTATACTATAATTATTTAATTAATTTTAATTTAAAGGCCCATTGTCTTGAGGAAAGCCTTGGCGCGTTTGTCAACACCTCTGCGCGAGCGGGTGACCTTTGATTTGCGGCAGAACGAACGTTTCTTGCCCGACGCGTACTTGCAGCCCGAGGTGGCGCGGCAGACAGCGGGGCCCTTGCCCTTGCAGCCTGACTTCTTCATGTGGCGTCTGTACGAACGACGCATTGAACGTTTGCGAGATACAGATTTTCTGGCTTGAGCTCTTGTTTTGACCATTATAATTATAGTAGAGAAAAAAAAATATTACTTATTAAAATTCCTAAATATATTGATTATTATTATACGCAGATTCTTTAAATTAGTTTATTTTAAATATAATTTGGTCCATACAACTTATCTTGTGCTGAATCTATATTTTCATAACTAGATCTTAAATTATCTATTGCATTTTCAATTGGTCTTTGATATTTAATAATTGTTGAAAATATTTCTGTAATATTCCTAAAATCTTTTTCGCAATTAATATAAAGATTAACTATTATATCTCGTGATTTATTTATTAATTTATCTAATTTATCCTCATTTAAATTTGGATTTATTATTATTTCATTATCTGAATTCCTAACAAATAAAATATCTATTATTGATATTAAATTTTTTTTATTATTGTTTGCATTTAATAGCATATTACGTAATGCGCCACCATATGATTTATATAATTCACTAGTTACATTATAATTAGTTAAATTTCTCTTAAAATTATTCTCTTCATTTACATCTTTATCCTTATAACACATATCATTTTTACGATATTCATCATATTTTATATCTTCAAAATATTTCAGTTCTGTTGGTTTTTCTTTTCCTGTAAATTCTTTATAAAAACTTTCTAAATCTCTTTCATAATAATTCCTATTTTCTTTGCTCATTCTAATATATTTTCCTTCCTTATTATCATATTCATCTAAATATAGTTTTATTAATTCTGGTATTCCTTTTTCTTGTGACATATTATTTATTTCATTATTACATATTTTTGATGTATCTAAAATATACTTTGTTTCATCATCTATATCCGGTTTAATACTTGATGTTATTAATTCTATCCTATCACTACAAAAATTACTTGTTATTAATTTTGGATCTACATTAGGATTTATATTTTTATTAACTAATTCATCATTAGTATTATCACCATATTTAACGTCAACATTTTCTCCATTATTTGTTTTATATCTTAATACCGGATTTAATGTACTTAATATCGCATACCATAAATTTGCTATTTTTATATAATATTTTGCAATTGCTTTACATGCTGCCAATTTTTCTTCCGGATCTTTTATATCATATTTTTCTAATTTATCTGTCATCATAAATCCCACCCTATCTTTATTTTTTTTCTCTACAATTTTATTCCCATTAATTTTATAACTTAAATACTCTATATCCTTTTTATCTAATTTTTTATTTAAAACATCTGATGTAAGTATCAACAATTTATTACAATAATCTTTATTACTTAGATTCTCCATATCCTTAATATTTTGTTTTAATATTAAATCACTTGCTATCATACTTATCCGCTCTTCTAATTTATTATTTGCTGATGTCGCATTACCCATATATATAATCTTAATATATATATATTAAATTGAATTAAAAATAAATTATTTTAATAGATAACAAATTATGGATGTTACTAAAAAAATAAAAAGGGTTCAAAATAAAGAACAATTATGGAACTTATTTGATAAAGAAATAAATCAAAAAGATAATTTAGAATGTATTTACAGTTCTAATAAACAGCGTGAAAAATGTGATTTATGTAACAGTCCTGTTCAATTGTCTGAAGAAGGGTTTCTTACATGCAGTAATAATAAATGTGGTATATTATATAAAGATTCATTAAATCATGAAGCTGAGTGGCGCTATTATGGTGCAGAAGATTCAGGTAAAGATCCTACCCGATGTGGTATACCCATTAATCCTTTATTAAAAGAGTCTTCATATGGTTGTAAAGTAATATGTGAAGGTAATTCGTCTTATGAAATGAGAAAAATAAGAAGATATACCGAATGGCAATCTATGCCCTATAGAGAAAAATCACAATACGATGAATTCCAAAAAATTACTATCATGGCAAATAACAATGGTATACCAAAAATGATTATTGATGAAGCACTTAAACATCATAAATCTATATCTGAAAAAAAAACTTTTAGAGGTCTTAATAGAGATGGTATCATAGCTGCATCCATATATATATCATGCAAAATTCATGCATATCCTAGAACAGCTAAAGAAATCGCTAAAATATTTAATCTTGACTCTAGTAGTGCAACTAAAGGATGCAAAAATGCTATGAATATCATAAACGAACTTGAAGTTGATGTTAATAATTGTGATAAAATTAAATTTGTAAATACAAAACCCATATCATTTATTGACAGATATTGTAGTAAACTTAACATATCAAATGAATTCACTAAATTATGTCAGTTTGTAGCATTACAAATTGATAAAAAAAATATTATTCCTGAAAATACACCTCATTCTGTCGCTGCCGGAATTGTATACTTTATTTGTCAAGAATTTAATTTAAATATCACTAAAAAAGACATCAATATAATAAGTGAAATTAGTGAAGTAACAATTAATAAATGTTACAAAAAATTGGAAAAAATTAAAACTACACTTATACCATCCATTATATATGAAAAGTATTCTACTTAAATATATATATTTACAGTAAATATATATATGTCTTTAAAAATTATTGAAAAATCACCAGCAGTTACTATAACACATCATGAATCTAATGATGATATTAATCTTTTTTCACAATTTTTTATTCCACCAAATAAGGATAGATTAACCGAAATACAAACAGCATTAGTCAAAAATGTAAACAATATACATATTAACAGAATTTATTTACTTAATGAAAGAATCTATACACCCTTTGAACTTGGTATTGAATCTGAAAAAATAATACAAATTAATATTAATAAACGATTGAAATTTTCTAATTTTTTTACATTTATTAAAGAACAGCGTATTTATGGCTTCAATGTTTTAATTAATATTGATATATTCTTTGATAATTCCATAATAAACATCAAAAAATCTGATATTAAAGCAAATAGAAAAGTATTTGCTTTGTTAAGACATGAATACCGTGGCGAAGACAATCTTAATAAATGTCCTTTATATGGTTCCACTAAATATTATCTTAATGAGATAAAAAAAGGAGAACTCCAAAAAAGAAATCATTATAAAATTCCCAAAATTGAAGGAAATCCTACAAGCAATGATACCTGGATAATACATTCTAATAACAATCTATCCGATAAAGAAATCTCTTTATTTAATTTTGAACTAGGAAAACAAGGTTGTGATAATAAAATTATTTATTTATTTAAGATACTTGGCTTTGAAATATATAATACACCCGAATTTATTAAATCCTATCACTTTCATAAACAGTTTTCTAAATTACATAAATACAATATAAAAGGTGTAACTGAACACCCATGGGGTATTTATTTTACTGATAATACTGATTTATCTGCTGTTAATTTAACAGCTTTTGAAATATCTATTACTGATTTTATTAAAGATACCAACTGTTTATCATATCACAATTTCACTAATGATAATATAACCTTAATGAATTATATATCTAATAATATCAATAATAAATTTATTATACCAAGAATAGCTGGTATTGAAAATGTATTTGCTTATTTGGGAGCATGTTTACTCAATAGGAGTGCCAAATGGGATTACCTTAAATATAACGCCGGTCTTAAAATAATGAAAAAACATGCCGGGATTAAATTAACAAATGATAAATCTATTATTAAATTTAGTCAAACTTATTGTCGTGCATTTAGGGATTCTGAATTATACGCTTCTTGGGAATCATATGGTGATGTAAGAAAAGGAATAAAAATATCTCACGATTTTATTACAAAAACATTTGATAAACAGCAAATATGGGCATATACATTTGATATATTTCATTACATTAATAACCCTTGGACCTTATCCTTGGCCGGAAAACGCTTGCTTATTATTTCACCTTTTATTGAAAGTATAAAAGAAAAGATTTCTATTAGAGAAAAAATATATGGTAAAGATCTATTTCCTAACTGTGAATTTGTATTTATTAAACCACCACAAACTCAAGGCGATGAACCTAGCGAAGAGTTTGATATAGAATTTAATAAATTTTGTAAAGATATTTTTATTATTAAAGATGATTTTGATATTGCATTGGTATCCTGTGGTGGTTATGGTAATCCTATATGTGCCTTTATTTATAACCATATTAATAAATCCGCTATTTACGTAGGAGGTGTTTTACAAATGTATTTTGGTATATATGGTGAAAGATGGCTGCGAGAACGTAAAGATATAATGCGTCTTTATTTAAATGAATATTGGACCCGTCCAAAAGAAACCGAAAAACCTACCGGTTACAAAGATATAGAAGGTAATTGTTATTGGTAATATAATCAACCTATTATACAACCCCGTCTTAATTTTTTCGGATCATCTACTACCTCCACTTTTATATATTCTTTTTCCTCCTTTTCACTTTTTACATTTTCTTCTTCTTTTATTTTCATTTCTTTATCCATCTCTTCCGCCGCCTCTACCATTTCATTAATATAATCATATCTTTCCGATACATAATGATTCTTCATTTAATTATAATACTTAAATACTATTTAAATATTATAATTAAAATGATTAGTTTTGTAACATCAATCAAAATCTGCAAATATTATGAAGACTATGGTAACCGCCTTAAAGACTACATTGAAAATATTTCATGGGGATGCGGTCTCTTTGATATATCATATGAAATTATTGTATGTGAAGATGTATGTGATAAAAATATTAAACGAATAAACGAAATCTTATCACCAGAATTCTTATCTGAAAATGAAACTGAAATTATTTATATTAATCAAGACTATCCTAATCCTATCGGCTACAATATGATTGAAGCTTATGCTAAAAATACCGGATTATACCACTCTAAAGGCGAATACGTTTGTATAACTAATGCTGATATTCTCTTTAATTATGATTTCTTTTATTATATTAAAAACAGCTTAAAGAAAAATAGATTCTATAGATTTCTACAATATGAATGTACTAATTTAAAGGACAGCGAATATTATACACCACTTATCATAGCTGAAAATCATGTTAAACGTCCTATTAATCCATTTTTAAACGTTAAAACCATTAATTATAAAAATCTTAAAAATATGAACTCAATTGATGCAATAGTTGTAGCAATGGCTAATAAAAGTGGCGATATAATGCTTATGGATAGAGATAATTGGATCAAAATAAAAGGATATCCTGAAAATAAATACTGGGTACACAGCGACTACATCGTCTGTAGGGTAGTCAATAATAATAGGATTCCTATTGAGGCTGTTCAAGAACCCGTTAAAATATATACCTTTGAACCTGATGGTATACAACCTATTGTAAGAAATCAAAGACAAGAAAATGAAGAACCTCAAGATGTCGCTGAATGGAAATTTGCTCAAACATATAATAACAAATTGACTTGTAATTAAACTTAAATACTAATATAATTATATTAAATAAATAATTATAATAGTATTTACTATTAATATGGTTAACACTCAAGATATTATTGATAAATATAAACTATTCTGGCAATATCCTGCTATAACTGAAAAACAGTTTTATTTACAAAATAAGGATAATCCCTCTTATTTTGGATTACCTTGGGCTACTATTTGCGATAAAAGATATAAACATCAAATTGTATTTAATATTGTTAAACATTTAATTAATAAAGATCATAAATATTATACATGTTGTCAACATATTTCTTATAAAAATTTTATTCCTATATGGAAAGCACTTAATATTACAAAAGTTTTTATATCTCATAAACAAATCGGTATTGATAATATAGACGGTATAGAGTTTCTACCTTGTCCTCTTTTTGCTGTTAACTATGAAACTAAAGAATATAATAAAGATTTTGAAAATGTAGATTTTATTAATGTTGAACGCCCGATATTATATAGTTTTATAGGTGGTTACCAACCTCGTCACTACATGAGCAATATTAGACAGCGTATATTTGATATGAAACATCCTGATAATACAGATATAATTAATACCGGAATTTGGCATTTAGATAGTATTGTTTACTCAAATAAACAAAATTATTCAGGTGAAATTAATAAACCTGTTGACTTTGACTCAAAAACCAGTTATTACAATAAAATGTTAATTAAAAGTAAATTCACTTTATGTCCTTCTGGTAGCGGTCCCAATAGCATAAGATTTTGGGAAGCTATTGCTTGTGGCTCTATTCCTATTTTGCTGTCTGATACACTTCAGTTACCTTATCATGATTTATGGGATAAAGCTATACTTAGAGTTAAAGAATCTGAAGTTAATAAAATACCACAAATTTTATCTGAAATTTCGGAAGAAACACAGAAAAAAATGAGA
>MDSV01092461.1_pt1 | contig 42968 bp, 40 predicted proteins | sample 810851 | NCBI WGS metagenome assembly MDSV01 (sample SAMN05326640, study PRJNA326480) | marine metagenome | isolation source: seawater | place: Atlantic Ocean: North East | collected 2012
AATATTAATATAAAAATAATTACATTAAATGGTGCTTATTTATGCGATGAATGTAATAAGATTGTAATTAAAGGAGATTGTAAGCACAAAAAACTAAAAAATATATCTGGAACAGAATTTAGAAAATGTTTAATTAAAAAAATAAACTACAATTACGCTGATTTTAAAATGCAACAGTATTTAAAAAAATTTAAATTATAATGATAAAAGTAATTCCAACAATAGGGCCTGTAACAGAAAATATAAAAGATATAAAATTTTTACAAAATTATACAAATATCTTTAGATTAAATTCATCCCATAATACTATTAATTGGCATAAATTAATTTCTGATAGAATTAAATTACTTTCTAAAAATAATAAAATTCTAATTGATATTCCAGGTATAAAGCCAAGGACAAATAACTTAATTGATATAAAAATTAATAAGGATCAAAAACTATTGTTTTATTATAGAATAAAACCGAAAATAAAAATAAAAGGACTTAAATTTATCCCACTTTCAAATCCAATTCCCCAATTAAAAAATAAAATTAAATTTTTTAGTATTTCAGATGGATCATATGAATTTAAGGTTATTAGCAAAAATAAAAAATATATAATTGGTATATCTCAACAATCTTTCGTTTTAAAAAAAAATAAGGGTTTAAATATTCCTTTGTCAATTTACAGCGATCATTTACAAAAAAAAAAATATTTAACTTTTCTAAAAAACATCTCCAAAATAAATTATGATGCTGTAGGACTTAGTTTTGTTCAGAATCATAAAATAATAAAATTTATTAAAAAAAAATATCCTAAGAAATTAATTGTTTCAAAAATTGAAAACTTTGAAGGTCTAAAAAATGCCCAAGAAATTTGTGACGTTTCAGATGTAGTAATGATAGACAGAGGAGATCTTTCAGCTGAAATAGGTGGTGAAAACTTATTTGATGCAATAATTAAGATATCTGAATTATGTAAGTCTAGACATAAACCTTTGATTATGGCAACAGAAAATTTAGACTCAATGATTTCCAACAAAATGCCAACCAAAAGTGAAATTTTTACTTTAGCATATTACAAAAAAATGAACATTGATAGCATTATGCTCAGTGACGAGACTGCAACCGCTACAAATTGGAAACATATAATAATTTGGGTAAATAAGTTTTTTAAGAATGGGAAAAAATTAAAACCTTCTTTTAAAAATAATCTGAATTTTTGGGATATAATTAAAAATGAAGTAAAGATACCTGTAGTTATTTTTACTAAAAAAGGTTTTTCAATGAAAAATGTCGAAAATTTATCGTATTTCAAAAATATAACAGTATTTACTGAAAGCTTAAAAGTAAAAACATTATGTGAATTCAAAAATAATTTACGGGCAGTTTTGACTGAGAAATTTGATAATAAAAACTTCTTAAATTTTATAAAAAAAAATATTAAAAGAAATTATAAATCAATTTTTCAAGATTTTAATTCAGTATTAGTTTTTTACATTTCTTTTCCTAGAAAAAAATCTAGAGTAAATACAACAATTTTTCTCTCAAAAAAAGATTTTCATAAATGATAGCCATTAAAAATTTTATAAAAAAAAAACTAATACATTTTCCTTTATTAAACTTTATTATTTTATATTTTTTTAGAAGGTTAAAATTATCTGCAAGAGCATTAAACTCTGATTTTCCTATTTCAAATAATAAGGGAATATTAGGCTATAGTGAACCATTTTGTTCTGATAAAAATAATGAAGGTTTTTACCTAAGGTTTTTTCCAACTCCAAACAGCAATCTTTACCATATAAATAAATTTTATTCTCTAGTAAGGGATCATCTATTTAGTTACGAAATTTTATGGGCAAGAAAAATGAGAATTTTTAAGATTTACAACAAATCAATTCGTCAAAATACATTAGCAATTAGTCATTTCGATAAAAAAAAACAAATATTCAAAATAAAAACTGATAAGAAAAATTATAATATTGAATTAGAGCCTGAAAAATTTTCTTATTTAAATTTTAAAACCAAAAATTTAAAAATAACCTCCAATAAAAATTTTGTTTTATCAAAAACTTTTTTACAAACCAAAATAAAAACTAAAACAAAAAAAAAAGTAGTAGTTGTTGTTTTTATTGATGGATTAAGCCACTTTAATAATCTAGCATCATTTAAAAATTATGCTCCCGAAACATATGGTTTTTTTAATAAAGGGAATATTTTTATGAATCATTTTTCAAACTCTGAATGGACCGTGCCCAGCTGCGCAACTATCATGACTGGAAAATATACATATAATCATGGAATTTTTCATCCTAATGCTAACCATGATATTACAAAAAATAATAAACTGATGGCAGAATTTTTTCAAGAGAATAATTTTGTAACACTAATGTGTAATTCTGGTTGGCGCACTAGCCCAGGATATGGTTATGTCAAAGGTTTTGATAGAACTATTTATAAAAAAGAGTCAAATGCAAATTTTTTGATCAATGAAAGCATGAATCATTTAGATGCATTTCAGTCATGTAATAATTTTATTTATTTAGGTTTGAATGATTTACATCATAATTTAGACTTAGTTCCTCCACTTGATTTGCAGATAAACGCTGAGCCATCTTTAATATATGCTCAAAAAAAAAAAGAAAATATAAAATCTGTCAATGAAAGTTTAAATAGAGAAAAGATAGAAATTTTAAAACAAAATACCTTGGCTTTAGATAAAAAATTAGCAGTTTTATACAGTTATTTAAAAAAAAATCATAAAGAAAATTTTACAGTTTCAATATTAACTGATCATGGACATTCATTTATAGGTAACGATCAATACATATTATCAAAAACTAGAACATCTATTCCATTTTTGTTGAGAATTGGTACGAACAAAAATAAATTTAAATTTTCTAAAAGTAAAAATTTATCTTCAAATATTGATATATTGCCAACTTTATTAGCAGCTAGTGGAATTAATATAAAAAATCAAAATTTTGATGGTGTGGATTTGCTTAAAATTAATAATACAAAGAAAAAATTTAGAAGAAACATACTCATTGAAAGTATTTATCCTAATAAAAAATATGAAGCTAAGATAATAGATAATAAAAATTCTGAATATATTTTTAATATTGATAATTACGTAAATTATAATGGTGAAATTATTTTGAAAGAAAAAATAAATAATCTGGATCCAAAAATGAAATTGATATTAAATAATATCAAAATTTGGAACAAAAAACATTTACTTAGTAACAAAAATTTTTAGATATTATGGAAACTTTTGTAATCTTCGAAGTTTTCCTAATTACATTATTCATTTTATTTCAATCTGTTTTTGGAATTGGCCTTTTAATTTTTGGAACTCCAACCTATTTGATATTGGGTTATTCATTTGCTGAGTCTTTATCAATCTTAGTGCCTGTCTCTATAACGATAAGCTTTTATCAAATATATTTTTCTAGGGATAATATTTCAGATTTTAAAACAAATTTTTTTAAGTTTTGCATTCCTTCACTTATTATTTTTTTGATAATTACTCTATTTTTTTTTAAAAATGAAAACATAAAAATCTTGATTAGTTTAATAATGATATTTCTTGCAACACTGAATTTATTTAATAAGACAAGAATAAAAAATTTTTTTAAAAAATTTTTTAAGAATAATCAAAAATTATTTTTTATCTTAATTGGATTTATACATGGAATAACAAACTTAGGCGGAGGTTTTTTATCTCTAATGGCTAGTTATATATTTTTTGGAAATAAAAATAAGATTAGAAAAAGTATAGCCTATGGATATTTAGTTATGGGCATTTTTCAATGTATTGTGTTAATTTTATCTAAAAATTTTCTTTTTAGTAATATTCTAATATTTTATATTATTTTAGGTTTTTTCTTTTATAATTTAGGAAAAAAAATATTTGATAAATTAAATCTCGAAATTTTTAATAAAATATTATATTTTGCTATTTTTATTTATGGAAATATTATACTGACAGTTACATTACTAAATTTAAAATAAACAAAGTTTTTATGAAAATATTTATAACAGGGGCTGAAGGATTTTTTGGTTCTCATTTAACAGAGTTTTTGCTCAAAAATGGATTTAAAGTTAGTGCATTAATACAATACAATTCATTTCATAACCATGGCTGGTTAGAAGAACTTAAAAAATCAAAAAAAAAAAACATTAAATTTTTATTTGGCGATATTAGAGATAGTTCTTTTATTTTTGACGCAACAAAAAATCATGATGTAATAATAAACTTAGCTGCTCTAATTTCAATTCCATACTCTTACACTAGTGTAAAAAGCTATTTAGAAACTAATTTAATTGGTACATATAATATTTTAGAGGCCTCAAAAAAGAATAATATAAAGCAATTAATTCACACATCAACAAGCGAGGTGTATGGCACAGCATTGTATTCGCCAATCAATGAAAAGCATCCCTTGCAACCTCAATCACCATATTCAGCATCAAAAATTGCTGCTGACAACTTAGTTTTATCATATTTTTACTCTTATGATTTACCAGTAACAATTTTGAGACCGTTTAACATGTTTGGGCCAAGACAATCAACAAGAGCAATAATTCCTACAATAATTACGCAAGTTTTAAAAAAAAATATAATTGAACTTGGAAATTTAGATGTTTCTAGAGATTTTAATTTTGTAATGGATATAGCCGAAGGTTACAGGAAATCTATTTTAAATAAAAAAGCTATTGGGCAGACCATAAATCTGGGTAGTGGATTAGAAATCAAGATTATAGAATTAATAAAAATAATTAAAAAAGTAAGCAAAAAAGACTTTAAATTTAAAGTTAAATCGAATCGTATCAGACCAAAAAAAAGTGAAGTTTTTAGATTAATTGCATGTAATAAAAAAGCACTAAAATTTCTAAGTTGGAAACCATCATTTAGAAATAAAATTAATTTAGAAAAAGCATTAAAAATCACTTACGATTGGTATCAAAATCCAAAAAATCTGAAATATTTTTATGTAGATGACTACAATTTATAATGTTAGATAAAAAAATTGTAACCTCATCTCTAGTGTTTACTTTAGTACGATATGTTAACTTATTTATTGGATTTTTAAGAACAACATTTGTTGCGCTCACTTTAACAAAAAATGATATGGGAGAATTAGTAGTCATTTACTTGATTATTGAGTATATGTCATATTTGTTTTCATTTGGAATTCCAAACTCTATAAATTTGCAAGCTTCTATAGATAAAAATAATTACAAAAATTATAATTTTAAAAATTTAAGAATTCAAAAATTTTATTCAGTTTTTTTTTTTGTAATTTTTATTTCAAGTTTAATTACTTATTCATCATTATATTTAGCCTCAAGTTTTTATGAAGAATTCTTAAAAGAGTCTGTTGCAAATCATTATAATAAAATTTTTATTGTTATTTTTCTTATGGCAATTAAAAATTTTTCTAATAACCACAACAGATTATGGGAAAAAAGTATATCTTTGATAATTTCTGATTTTGTATTGGCATTATTATACTTTTTTGGATTATTTTTTCTTTTAGAAAAGAATTTGAATGACCCAATTGATATAATATTGAAAGTGATCATATTTAGCCAACTTTGCTCTATAATAGTTTCAAATGTTAGAATTTCATTTGGACATATAATAAAATTTGAAAAAGAAAATTTTTCAAACTTATTTCCATTAGGTTTCTTGCTTCTACTACAAAATATGATGGAGCTTTATTTTTGGGGCATTGATAGATTATTTATATCTTTTTATCTTTCAAATGAAAATTTAGCCTCATTTCACTTGGCTCATACTTATGCAAGAGGTTTAATGGTTTTTTTTGCAGCAGGTACTTTTTTGATTTATCCAAGACTTCTTACCACTCTATCATCTTTAAAAACTTCAAACTTTGAAATTAAAAGAATTATAGATAAAGCATTTACATTTTCAGAGTCAATTTTGACATTGGCTTTTCTTTTTTTTATCACTGTTGTGCCTTATGTAATGAATTTGATATTCCAAAATTATAATAATTTTTTTTATATTTTTTGTTTAATAATGTATGGTTTAATTATTAAATCAATTACTTTTTTTCCAGCTAGTTTCATTGTAGCAAAAAAGAAACAAAAAAAGTTAATAATAAATTCATTCATTTTTTTATTAATATTAATTATCTTATACACTTTGTTATACAGAATAGGGCTAATTCAAAATGCAGAAGAATTTACGTTAACAGCAATTGTAATTTTTTTACTCTTTTCAATTCGCATCTACCAGTGGAGCATGGTTGATCTTAAGCAAAACAAAATTTTTCTTATGGTTTTAAATAGATTTTGGAAATTAATAATCATTTATGCAGTAATTTTTTTATGTTACATTTTTAATGTTAATCAAGAAAATGCAATAATTATCATAATATTTTTTACAATATTGATTTATTTAAAATTATTTATCCAAAATACATTGTATACTTTATCATTCGTAAAAAATTTATATTTCATGAAACAAATTAATGATAATAAAAAAAAAGATTAAAAAAATTAGAGTTTTTTGTAAAATTTGTTTTTAGTAAAGTTCTAAAATTAAACTGTTGTACTTGAATTTTTTGATAATAAGAGTGAGTAAATCGAAAATAGTTATTTGTTACTCGGAAGCAAAATTACTTATATGATTGTATACCCTCCATCAATTACAATATTTGAACCTGTAATGTAAGATGATGCTCTTGATGCTAAAAAAATAACAGAGGCAGGTATCTCTTCTGGTTCCCCCATTCTTTTGAGAGGGACTTTTGAATTAAATTTTTTCAAAAAATTTTTATCCTGTTTTTTTTTACTTCCTTTTATGTGTCCACTCACTCCACCAATTACTAAATTATTTGCTCTAATATTGTGCTTACCATAATAAGAGGCTAATTGTTTTACATAATGAATAGTTGCACTTTTAATTACACCATATGTCATATTTTCTTTCAAATTTGTATTCTGATAAAGTTTATCATCTTGAGCAACTAGACCATACATAGAACTTAATTGAATTATACTTCCTTTAATTTTACTTGATACCATTTTATCAGCAATAATTTTTGCTAACCATACATAACTATTTAAGTGAAATTCTATATTTTTTTTATAGGTCTCAAAATAAATATCTTTAAAATTATTTTTTGTCCAATCATTAGTTGTGGGATAAGAAGCGTTAATAAAAACATCAGGGCAATGATTTTTTTCAAAAAATTTATCAAAAAATTTACTAACAATCTGTTTTTTAGTACAATCGAATTTTACATATCTAAGATTATGATTTTTTATTTTTTTTTTAACATTTATATCAAAAACTGTTACCTTAGCATCAAAATCTATTAAAGCTTGAACAATTTGAGATCCAATCAGGCCTGTTCCACCAATAACAAAAATTTTAAGTCCTTTTAGAGAAAAAAAATTATTAAACTTATTCATTATTTTTTCCAAATAATTCTACCATTTTGAAGTCAGTGATACTGTCTATATCAATTGATCTATCATAGGGCATTTCATAAAAAAAAGTTTTTTTACAGAAAGGACCCTTTTGTTTAAAACATGCTTCTCTTTTCCAAAAATAAATTGAAGCGTTAAGTTCATAAACTATAGGCGCATCCTGAGTTCTCACAAAATATTTTTTTGGTTTTTTTACTAATTTTATAATATTACTTTTACTTTTTTGAATCATATTAAAATAAGGATTTTTTCTTGCTTTATTGCCAGATATTAACATATCTTGTTTAGAGCTTATAAATTTTTTATAAGCATTTTTAATATCAGATACTTTCCTTAAAGGAGAAGTAACATCTAGATCACATATATAATCATATTTAATATTAAATTTTTTTTCTGCTTCAATTATTGCGTGTCTAATAACTGGCATTTTTGCAGCTTTGTCTACTGAGAATTTTTTTGGCCTCTTAAACCATGCTTGGGCACCAAATTTTAGCGCTATTTTTCTCATTTTATCTGAGTCAGTAGAAAAAATAATTTTATCAAAAATTTTTGAATTTATTGCTTGATTAATAGTGTGAAAAATCAATGGTTTTCCAAATATAATTTTTAAGTTTTTATTTTTTAACCTTTTTGACCCAGCTCTTGCACAAATTATACATAAATTTTTTTTTTTCATTATTCGTAATTAATTTCTTTACATCCAATAATCAAATTTTTTTTTGATAAAATTCCAATTGTAACTGATTATATTTACCCAAAACAGGATCAACTAAGTAAAAAACATGTTGATCATTTTTACGATCATTAAAATATTTCCAATTTCTTTTAAAATTATCATTTAAAAATTTTGCATTTGCTGCTCTACCATCACAAATGATTATTGTCCCAGGAGTATAAAAATACTCAAACTTTAAAACATCACATATCATGGGCATCATATCTTTATGTCTGGTACTTATACCCCCAATATCATTTTTAACATTAAATAATCCAGGACCATCAATGTATAGAAAATCAGGGTTACACATTGGTAATTTTGAATATTGAGTACATATTCTATTATTAAAAAGTGTCATCTCAACTTCTGAATATGAATAGTTTATTTTGATAGGGTTTTTGATGTTTAGTTCTTTATTAAATTTCTTAATTCTATCTTCAGTTATTTTTAAATATTTTTTTTCATTTTCAATTACAAATAATTCAAATTGATTATTTCTTCTTAATTTGTATGTATCCTTTGAATATTTATCTCTAAGCTCCTTTAAAGCTAAGCTAAAAATAAGTGTTGACCAGCCTGAACCAAATTCTAATATTGTTATTCTTTTATTTATTAAAACGTAATTATACAAAAGGTATAGATCTCTTAGTTCAGGTATATAGGGCTCGTTGACAGATAATTGATTTACAGACGGTTTTTTTTTTTTAGACAGATCAACTAATAACTTTAAATTTTTCTTAATAAAAAAATTTTCAATAAATTTTTCACTTTTAAAAGAAAATTTTTTTAATTTATAATTTAATTTCATTATTTATAATTAAAGTAATCGATCTTATTTCCAATATCAACCCAAGTTTCATAAATTGGATAACAATAAACATTTTTATTTTTCTTTAATTGATGTGTGATTAATTCATTCATCATTAATTTCTTATCTCTTGGTAAGTTTTTAATTATATTTTTATCCAAGACATAAACACCCGCATTAACAAGATGATTAATATTTGGTTTCTCAACTATCTTTTTAACTTTTTCATATTTTTGTAAAATTTCACCATAAGGCATTTTAAAAATTTTATTTTTTCCACAAATTGTAATTTGAGATTTTTTTTTTTTATGAAAATTTATTAAGTTATGATAATCAATATCTAAAATTAAATCCGAATTAGTTACTATTATTGGAAAAAAAATATTTTTTAAGTCTATCAATGATAAAGATCCAGCAGTACCTAAATATTTTTTTTCATCTATGTAATTTATATTTACCTTCAGTTTTTCACCATCACCAAGATATTTTTTTATTTTATATCCCAAGTAGTTAACAGAAATTATAAAATTCTTAAAACCCTGACTTTTAAAATTCATTATAATTTTTTCTATTATTGGAGTTCCTTTAATTTTTAAAAGTGGTTTAGGAGTTTTTTTAGTCAAAGGAAGTAGCCTAGTTCCTTTGCCCCCAGCCATTAAAAAAACTGTATTATTTTTATTTCTTGTAAAAGTTTCATTATACTGAAAATCAATTATCTCTTTTTTCCGATTTACAATAGGGATACAAATTAATTCTTCCATTAATGCCAAGGATTTTCCTTTAGTTTTAAAATATTTTGGTTTTTTAAACATAATCCTTTGAACACTTTGATTTAAGTCAATTTTTTTTCTTATTGATCGTCTTAAATCACCACTTGCAATTGATCCTAAAAGTTTATTTTTTTTATCAACTACAAATAATATTTTGATTTTAGACTTTGTTATTCTATCTATAGCTTGGAAAATTTTTTGATCTTTGTGAATAGTTGGTTTTTTTTTTAAATTGTACATTTTTTAAACATCAGTTGATCATTTATAAATTTTTTATATATTTTATCTGGAATTAAATTAAATTTACTATTCAATTTATATGGGTTCTCATTTACATTATAATCTAAATTTTTACTCTTAGTTTTACTAATAATATCTTTTTTATTGGCCTTAACATTTAAAACATTTTTAGTTTTCAGCCTAGATTTTTGCCTGTTCCCAATATTTATAGTTGGACAATTAAAAAATATTGCTTCCTTAATGCCACTCGATGAATTACCCATACAAAAACCCTTTTTATTTTTTCCAATATAGTAAAGTAATGAGTGATAATTTTTTCTTCCTAAATGTTTTACAACTTTGATACTTTCGATTTTGCTTTTAATATCAATTATTTTATTTAAAATATATTGATATCCAGGGTCAAAATTGGGATAAGTAATTATTATTTGATGACTTTTTGATAAATATTCTAGAGCTTTAAAAACTTCATCAACATCTCTTCTCTGATCATTTTTACTTTTAATTATTGGATGAAATGTAAATAATATTAATGGTTTATCTAAACTTAATGAAAAATTTTTTTTTATTTTTTCTAACTTAAATTTTTTTTGGCTAATTAGATGAAATGGTGAATAGCCAACATTTATACATCGCCATTTCTCTTCACCCATATTTAATATTCTTTCAAGAGCTTCTTGATTTGAGGTTAAATGAATATTTGAAATTTTTGTAATCGCATGTCTTATATTATCATCCAATGCTCCTCCCTCAGTTATATCACCACCCTCATAATGAATTATTGGAATTTTCTTTAAATAGGCCGAAATAGCAAATGCAAATGTTTCAAATCTATCACTTGATAAAAGAACTATATCTACTTTTTGTTTTTCTAAAAATAAATTAATTTTTTTTTGTAATTTATTAAAATAATTTGATGTATTATCTAAAGTGTTAGTATTTAATGGTAAGTTAATTTGAGTAAACTTAATATTATCATCTTTAATTTCATTAATGGATAATCCAAACTTTTTTTTGGTATGTGATCCACCAACAATAAGCTGGATTTTAAACATTTTATGTTTGAGAAATATTTTTAAGAAAGGATAGATCAGTCCATATTCTGCTCTATTAGCAGAGAAAAAAATTATATTAATTTTTTTCATTAATTTTTTTTTTACTAAAATGAATTTTTTTGATTTGCGTATTTTTTTTGACGTTTGCGTTTATTCTTTTTCCTAACAATGAATAATATTTATAAGCATCAAAATCGCCATTTCCTGGTCTTCTAACCCAGATGTTATCTTTATTTAAAATATCACCTTTTTTAAGATCAGAATTTGCTACTACTGATGCAAATGCAAATTTTGCAGTTTTTTTCTCTTTCATTATTGGTTTTATACCTCCAGGTATAGCACTATGAATCAAATTTACTCCTTTAAGCAGATCTAACATTTGTGCAGTATTAACAGAGGCAGGTATATCTGGACCTTTTCTTGAACTATTATCAATAAAGTGTTTTTCAATTATTGATGCACCCATAGCAATAGCAGCATATGATGTATAATTATCTCCAGTATGATCTGATAAACCAATTACGGTTCTAGGAAATAGCTTTCTAAGTTCAAATAACGCGTTTAAACGAACTTGATTATGTTTTGTTGGGTATAAGTTTGTCGTATGAAGAATAGCATATTGAACACCTCTTTTTTTAAGAATTTGAATAGCTTTTTTTATTGAATTTATATTATTCATTCCAGTACTGATGATTATAGGTTTTCCAAAGGAAGCTATGTAATCAACTAATGGGTAGTTATTACATTCACCACTTCCTATTTTAAATGCTTTTACTTTAAATTTTATCAGTCTATCCACAGCTTTTCTTGAAAATGGCGTGCTTAAGAATAAAGCTCCTTTTTTTTCAATATATTTTTTTAGTATCAACTCTTGTTTTTCATTTAATGAACATTTTTCAATTAAATCATATATATTTTTATTTGCATTAATAGGTATGATTTTTTTTGCTTCTAAACTCATTTCATCTTCAGGAATATGAGTTTGATGTTTAATTATTTCTGCTCCAGCTTTAATAGCATCATCAACAATTTTTTTTGCTAATTTAAGACTACCATTATGATTGATACCTAATTCAAATATAACTAAAGGCCGAAAGTTTAATCCAATTTTTCTGTTTCCAATTTTTATAAAATTATATTTTTTCATTATATATTATATTTCTTAATATTTTTGTATTTACGAAAGTTTTTTTTATCTTTAAACCAATCATAAGTTTCAGTTAAGGCTTTTTTGAGTCCTTCATTGTTTTTATACTTGGGAGACCAATTATTACTTCTGTATATTTTTTTATTAGAACCCTTTAATTCTATCAAATCAGCTGATCTAAGTCTATTTTTTGATACTAAAATTTTGGGATTTTTCTTGGTGATCAAATTTAAATTATTTATAATATTTTTAATTGAAAATGATTTTCCAGTACATATATTATACACTTCGCCAGGTTCACATGACTTTTTCAATAAACTAATTAAACCATTTACTGTATCAATTATATAAACAAAATCTCTACGTGTTTGTAAATTTCCAATTCGAATGATGTTATTTTTTTTATTTAATAAAATAAACTGAGTAATAATTGTTGGAATTACTGCTCTTAAAGATTGTTTTGGTCCAAATGTATTAAACGGTCTTGCAATAACAATAGGAGCTCCCGTAGCTTTAAATATTGAAATTGCTAAATTTTCTGAAGCAATTTTTGTTGCAGAATACGGAGTCTCTGAAATTGTAATATCCTCTTCTGTAAAAACTTTTTTGTTTTTAAGTAATTTATTTCCATAAACTTCACTTGAGGATACTTGAATTATTTTTTTTATCTTTTTTTTGTTTATAAGAGATGCTCTAAATATATTTAAAGCACCAAGAATATTAGTATCAATAAATGTTTGTGGATTTTTAAATGAATATGGCACAGAAACATTAGCAGCTAAATTGAAAACATAATCACAATCATTTATAGCATTTAAAACAGTATTAAAGTCTGTGATATTACCATAAATAACATGTAAATTTTTATTTAAAATATTATTTAACCACCCTTTTTTTTGTTTAACGTTATATTTTACCAATGCTCTCACCTTATATCCTTTTTTAAGCAATGCTTCGCAAAGATGTGATCCAATAAATCCAGCTGCACCAGTAACTAAAATTTTCATAATTATTTTCTATGTGTTTCTATTATATGATTGTGATAAATATTTATATAATATTATTAATTATCATTTCTTTTTTTTTAAAAGCTAAAAAAAAATCAATGTGATAATATTAAACTACATGGTTCATAAAAAAAAAAATGTACTCATAATTGGTTACGGTTCAATTGGGCAGAGACATGCTAAAATTCTCATTAGTATGGGGGTTAATGTGCATATTTGCTCCAGGAGAAATATTGATTTTGCGTCATCTTTTGATAACTTAAAACAGTCATTCAAAGAAGTAAATTATGATTATGTAATTATTGCAAATAGAACTTCAGAACATTTTGGTACTTTAGTCGAATTAAAGAAATTCAATTATAAAGGAGTTGTTATGATCGAGAAGCCTATTTTTGATCATTATATAGAGTTCAAAGATAATACTTTCAAAAAAGTAATAGTGGCTTTTAACTTAAGATTTTATCCAGTAATTCAGGAACTAAAAAAAAAAATTTCTAATGAAAAAATATTGTCCGTCAATGCTTATGCAGGGCAATACCTACCTTATTGGAGGCCAAATGTAGATTACAGAACAAGTTATTCTGCTAGTAAAAACGGTGGTGGAGGTGTATTGCTAGATCTTTCTCACGAAATAGATTACTTAAATTGGATACTAGAAGGACTTACAGAAGTAATTTCGTCAGGAGGGAAATTTAGTGATCTTGAAATTGATAGTGATGATATATTTCAAATTTCATTTAAATCAAAAAGGTGTCAGCTTGTTCAATTAGAATTGAACTATATAGATAAAGTTTTAAGAAGGTTCATCATAATTAACACAAATCAACACACTTACAAAGCTGATTTAATAGCAAGCACTTTGGAAATTGATGGACAGATAACTAAATTTGATAATGATAGAAATTACAGTTATAGAAAATATCATGAGCAAATGTTTAAAAAAAATTATACAATGATGTGTAGTTATCAAGAGGCAATTCAAAATATGAAAATATTAGAGTCAATTAGAACTTCTAATATCAAAAAAAAATGGATAAATATAAATAAGGGATTTTAATTAAATAATAAAATGAAAATTTTAATAACAGGATGTGCAGGATTTATAGGTTATCATCTTTCAAAAAAACTTTCACTTAATAATGATAAGATTTTTGGAATTGATAATTTAAATAATTATTATGATGTTGATTTAAAAAAAAAAAGGTTAAATAATTTATCATCTAAAAATTTTTTTTTTTCTAAAATTGATATAAAAGATTATAAAAATTTAAAAAAATTTTTTAAGAAAAATAAATTTGATATTGTGTATCATTTAGCTGCACAAGCTGGTGTTAGATATTCAATTTTTAATCCAGAAACTTATTTTGAAAATAATTTAAAAGGTTTTTTTAACATACTTGAATGTTGTAGAGAATTTAAAATTAAAAATTTAATTTTTGCATCTACAAGCTCTGTTTATGGAAAACAAAAAAAATTTCCATTAAAAGAAAATTATTTAACTGATAAACCTTTATCATTTTATGCTGCTACAAAAAAATGTAATGAGATAATGGCTTATTCTTATAGCCAGATTTATAACCTAAAATGTACAGCTTTACGGTTTTTCACAGTATTTGGACCTTTTGGAAGACCCGATATGGCATTGTATAAATTTTCAAATTCCATTTTTAAAAATAAAAATTTAGAATTATATAATTCAGGAAATCATACCAGGGATTTTACATATATAGATGATGTTATTATTTATTTAGAAAGATTTAAAAAAAAAAAACAAGACAATTTTTTTGAGGTTTTTAATGTTTGCTCTAACAAACCAATAAACCTGAAAAAATATCTCAATTATATTGAAAAAAATTTAGATAAAAAAGCTAAAATTAAAAATCTAAAACTTCAACAAGGTGATGTTGTAAAAACTCATGGAGATAATAAAAAGATTAAAGAACATCTTGGCAATCATATATTTAAAAAAATAGATACAGGAATAAATGAATTTATTGTTTGGTTTAAAAGATATAAAAAAAAAATAAAATTTAATTTTTATCGATTATTTGTGTAAAATTTATGAAGGAAATATCTCTAAAGTCTAGAATGTTGGAAGTTTTAGTTTTATTGATACCTTTTCTATTAATTACGGGCCCATTTTTAAGTGATTTATCGGTAGTCTTATGTTGTTTACTAATTATTTTAATTAAAGGAAAAGATCTACTTAATATTATTTTAGAAAATAAAATATATAAACTAATTTTTACTTTCTATATCTATGTAGTTTTTTGTTCATTAATAATTCCATTAAATGAAAACTATTTTATAGATAGTTTTATACCTTCTTTACTATATATAAGATTCTTAATTTTTTTAATTGTTTTTCATTACATTTTTAATTTTAATAAAAATTTTTCAAAAAAATTATTTTTCTTACTACTGTTAATTTTATTAATTTTTTTTATTGATATAAACTCAGAATATTTCCTTAAAATAAATCTTCTAGGTCATAAGTTTAATGGTGTCAGAATTCAAAGTCTATTTAGTGATGAATGGATTGTCGGATCCTATTTAAGCAAAATGGTTCCAGTTATTATAACACTTTTTTTTGTTAATAAAAAAAAGAGTAGATATATATTTTTTAAAATCAAATATAATGATTATTATGTTTTTGCTATTCTTTTGATATCAAGTTTTTTAATACTTTTGTCAGGTGAAAGATCAGCTTTTTTTAGTATTGCGCTATATAGTACATTAATTCTATTTTTATTAAAATTTGATAAAAATAAAAAATATCTGTTTATATTAGTGGTGATATTTACATTTTTAGTATCAATATCAATTTTAAAGCCAACGTATGAAAGGATGTACAAACATACGTTAAACCAATTAAATATATTTTCAAGTGATTATAAAAAAGACCATCAATTACTTTTTGAGACAGGTATTAAAATTTTCAATAATAATAAAGTTATTGGTTCAGGACTAAAAGGATTTAGAAATCAATGTAAGAAGGAAAAATACTATATCGAGGGTGGATGCTCAACCCATCCTCATAATTTTTATATACTTTTTTTATCAGAATTAGGTTTTTTAGGTTTTTTATTTTTATTTACTTTATTTATTGTTTTAAATTTAATAATTTTCTTCAAGATAAAGAAATTTTATTTTTTTACACTAAATAAAAAAATATTTAATAATGATATTTTATCTATATTAATAGGACTATATGTATTCATTTTTCCTCTTAAAACACATGGAGCATTTTTTAATAATTGGTTGAGTATTTGTTTTTACTTTCAACTTAGTTTATTAATAGCTGTTTATTTTAAAACTAAACACAATCATGAAAAATAATAAAATCGCAATCTTTGGTCTGGGTTATGTGGGGCTACCTTTAGCTGTAGAATTTGGTAAACAATTTGAAACTGTTGGTTATGATATTAATTTAGATAGAGTTGACGAACTAAATAAGGGACATGACAGCACAAAAGAATTTACTAGAAATTATATTAAATCTGCAAAAAAACTTAAAATAACAAATCAGCTGCAACAACTTTCAAATAGCACAATTTTTATTGTTACTGTTCCTACTCCAATTTATAAAAATAAAAAACCTGATTTTAGAAATTTAATTAGTGCAACACAACAAATTGCAAAAATTATTAAAAAAAATTCAATTGTAATTTATGAGTCTACAGTGTATCCAGGATTAACAGAAGAAATTTGTATTCCTTTAATTGAAAAAAAATCCAAACTCATAGCAAATAAGGATTTCTTTTATGGTTATAGTCCTGAAAGAATTAACCCTGGGGATAAAAAACATCAATTAAAGAATATAAAAAAAATCATATCAGGTTCAAATAAATTTGCAGAAAAAAAAATTGCAAAAATGTATAATTCAATTATTTTAAAAGGTGTCCATATAGCACCAAGTGTTAAAATTGCAGAAGCAGCTAAAGTCATTGAAAATATACAAAGAGATATAAATGTAGGATTTTCTAATGAATTATTAAAGATATTTAATAAAATGAACTTAAATACTTATGATATTTTAGAGGCTGCTAACACAAAATGGAATTTTTTAGATTTTAAACCTGGGCTTGTTGGAGGCCATTGTATTGGAGTTGATCCATATTACTTATTATATAAATCAAGTAAAATTAATTTTAAACCAAATTTGATAACTGCAGGTAGAAAAATCAATGATGGTATGGGGTTATACTATTCAAATTTAATTAATAAGGATATTAAAAAAAAATTTAAGGATAAAAAAATTAAAATTTTAATTCTTGGATACACTTTTAAAGAAAATTGTTCTGATACAAGAAATACGAAAGTTGAAGATATTTATAAATATTTTTATAAAAAAAAACATATTGTTAACATTTATGATCCATGGATTAATTATAATTTAAAAAAAACAACAATAGTTAGTAAATTAGGAAAAAGAAAATATGACTGTATAATTGTTGCTGTTGGACATGATTATTTTTTAAAATTAGGTAAAAAAAAAATTTTAAGCTATGGAAAAAAAAAAAATTTATTTTATGATATTAAAAATATTTTTAAATGAAATATAATGTTCTGATTACTGGTGGAGCTGGCAATATAGGTGGATCCCTAAGTAGAAATCTTGTTGAAAATGGTCACAACGTATTTATTTTAGATAACTTGAGTACTGGTAATAAAAATAAATTACCATTAAAAAAATATAAAAATTGGAGCTTTATTAAATATGACATAAATAATCCAAACTTTTCTAAATTTTTTAAAAATAAAAAAATTGATTATATATTCCATTATGCTGCAGTAGTTGGAGTAAAAAAAACACTAAAACATCCAGATTTAGTATTAAATGATATAAAAGGTATTGAAAATATTCTTAATTTTGCTGTAAAAAAAAAAGTAAAGAGAATTTTTTATGCATCATCCTCAGAAATATATGGAGAACCAGTTACAATTCCACAAAATGAGTCTACTACACCATTAAATTCAAGATTACCTTACGCAATAGTAAAAAATATAGGAGAAGCTTTTTTTAGGACTTATAAAAAAATTTACAATGTTGACTTTACTATTTTTAGATTTTTCAATACCTATGGACCACTCCAAAGTGATCAATTTGTGATTACAAAATTTATTAATCAAGCATTGTATAATAAAAATTTAACAATAAATGGAAATGGTAAACAAACCAGAACATTTTTATATATTGACGATAACATTCGTCTTACTAAATCGATTTTTCAAAATAAAAAATTTGTAAATGATGTTGTAAACATAGGAAATAATAATGAAATTAGAATAATTGATCTAGCAAAAAAGATTATAAAATTACTGAATTCAAAATCAAAAATTATTTTTCTTAAACCATTAAAAGAAGGAGACATGACTAGAAGGAAACCTAGTATTAAAAAACTTAATTCAGTTAATAAACAAAAATTTATAACTTTAAGTCAAGGAATAATAAATACCGCTAAATTTTTAAAGAATAAAAAATGAGCGTGTCAATTATAATACCAACATTTAATGAAGAAAAATATATCACCAATTGTTTAAATTCATTATTATTCTCTTTAACTAATTATAGTGAATATGAGATAATAGTTGTAGATGGTGAAAGTAACGACAATACGGTAAATATTGTAAGTCAATTTAGTAGAAATAATTCACGTATAAAAATAATAAATAATCCAAAAAAAATAGCACCTTCAGCTTTAAATCTTGGATTAGAAGCTTCAAAGTATGAAATCATAATAAGGTGTGATGCCCACGCTCATTACCCTGTTGAATACATTAAAAATAATGTTGATTTATTGACTAATAGTGATGATAAAACTATGAATGTTGGTGGTTATATATTAACAAAAAGTAAGGATAACTCTTTAATTTCTGCCTCTATTGCCAATGTGCTATCTTCATCTTTTGGAGTAGGAAATTCAAATTTTAGAACCGGTGCAACTAAAAATATTAATATAATTGAAGCTGATACGGTACCTTTTGGATGTTTTAGAAAGAGTATATTTAAATTAATTGGAAATTTTAATGAAAAAGAACCAGCCAATGAAGATTTAGAATTTAATTATAGAATTAGAAAGCACGGTTACAAAATTTTATTAAGCAATTCTATAATATCTTATTATTATGTAAGATCAAATCTTAAAGACTTTATAAAGCAAACTCTAAGAAATGGACTAATCACTACAATTAATAAAAATTTTAGTTTTAGAAGCTTTAGGCATTATATACCTTTAATTTTTTTTTTATTTTTAATATCAGGCCTAATAAATCTTTTAATTTTAGATAATAGAATTATTTCAAACTTATATTATTTAGGTATTTTTTTCTATTTAACATTTATTATGATTGGAACAATCTCAATACTATTAAAAAAAAAACAAATTTATTTTTTATTTTATTGTCCAATCATATTTTTTATACTTCATTTTTTTTATGGATTGGGTTCTTTCATTGGCTTGGTAAAAAAAAAAATTTAAAATGATGAGTTACAAAAAATTTTTAGAGAAAGCATTTCCTATAAAGAATCCTTATAAAAGAGAAAAATTTGGTTTGATTCATAACACTATAAAATTTTTTGCATTATTAACTTCATATCTTTGTTACAGATTAAAAATTTCTGCAAATTTATTAGATATAATTGGTTTTATGCTATGTATTGTTTCTATTACTTTAATTTGTAATAAATTTTTTTTACCTACAATTAGATATGAGCTTTTATTTTTAGGATATTTAACTATTGGTTTAGTTTTATTTATAGATTTTATTGATGGTGTACTGGCAAGAATTAATGAAAAGAAATATATTTTTGGTGATAACATAGATAATTTTAATCCTGATTTGATACAAGTATTTTTAATAACCTATCCAGGTGTTTTATCTGAAAATTTTTTCATTTTCTTACTAAGTATTACCGCGGGGCTTACTTTTAAAATTTTATACAATCAAACTCACATTATTTTTAAAAATAATTATCCAAATCTAATTAAAATATTTAAATTTTTTTTAGGCTTAAGATTTTTGTATTTATTTTTGTTTCCTTTATTAAACTTAGTGAACTATTTTAATTTTAGTGAGAGTTTATTATTTTTTGGTTTAGTTACAGGGATTTATTTTTTTGGAGCAGTAACTTATTATTATAAATGCGCATTGATTTTAAAATAAAACTTTTAAATATAGCCGTATTTTTTTTAGCTACATCTATTTGCTTGTGGTCTACAACTTGGCATTTTTTAGATCTAATTAAATCATCTTTTTTATTATACTTATCGATAGTTTTTACAACATTAATTATAATTATTTTTTATTTTGATTTCAAAAATATAAAAAATGAAATTTTTCTTTTTTTATTTTTTTTTCTATTTTTAAATTGCTTTTATTTTTTTGTTGGTTTATCAGAGTATATAGCAAAAGACTACAATACTTCTTATATAATTGAATATTTTATAAAACAAAATGTAAGTATATTATTTTCTTTGTTATTTTATAATTATATTTTTAATGAAGAAAAATTAGATAAATTTATTTTATATACAATTTTTACATATATCATAATTTTTTCAATTTTAATTTACGTTTATTTATTCATTTATAATTCTACGTTTATAGGTGTAAAAATTGATTTTGATTATGGTCAAACAAGAGCGAATAAAAATACGCTTGGAATATTTATCTGTTTGTTGTTTCCATTTATATTTTCTTATATCATAAAAAAAAAATCTTATTTCATTGGAGTAATCTTTCTTGTTTTATATACTATTATTGTCATAAAAATTGACTCAACTACTGTTCTATTAGTTTTGTTACTTCAAATTTTGATGTATTTTATTCTGCACTTTAAAAAATCATTATTTATCTTATCACTAATTAGTCTTATTACTTTTTCAACATACTCAATTTTTTTTAAAAAAAATGATGATATTTTTATAAAAAATTTATTTTTTAATAAAAAGAATAACGAAATTGAAAATTTTTTTGCATTTGAAACTCATAGAGGTGATCTTTTTGAATCAGGTATAAGAAAAATAAAGAAAGATTTTTTTCTTGGTAGTGGTGTAGAAACTTTTAGAATAAGATATGATAATGATGGATCTTTAACAGAAACTCATAATTCATATATCAATATAGCAGTAAGTTATGGAATTTTTGGTTTGTTTTTATATCTGTCCTTTTATTTTTTTTTAATTAATAAATTGATTAAAAAAAACAATCTTAAGATTTCAAATTATGATTCTTCATGTATAATCTATATTGTAACCTTATTATTTGTATTTAATTCGATAAATATGGAGTATAATTTAGCTATTTGGATAATAAACAGCATATGTCTTTCAAGGGCTTATTCAAAATAATAAAAATATAATTCATTTTTATTTAGCTTTAAAAACCTAAATAAATATTTTAGAGTTATAAATAAATATAAGACTTATAAAAAATTAATCTAATAAAATTAACTAAAATGTGTGGAATTGCTGGAATTATTTCTATTGATGATAATAAAAAAATAGAAATTAAGACTTTGTTAAAATTTTTAGAAAATCGTGGTCCAGACTCTAAAAATTTATTGGAAATTAACACTAAATTAGTTTTAGGACATACTAGGCTTAGTATTATTGATGTTGATAATAGATCTATGCAACCAATGAGTACAAAATCAAAAAAAAATATAATTGTTTTTAATGGGGAGATTTATAATTATAAAGATCTAAAAAACAAATATTTTAATGATTTTAATTTTAGAACCTCAGGAGACACTGAGGTTTTAATTGAAGGTATTGAGCAATATGGTTTTGACTTTCTTAAAAATGTAAGAGGGTTTTATTCTTTTGCAATATATAATTATGAAAAAAATAAAATTTTCTTAGTAAAAGATTTATTCGGAAAAAAACCGCTTTTTTATTTTCATGATCAATCAGAATTTTATTTTTCATCTGAATTACATGGTTTAGCGAGGATAATCAAAAAAAAAAATATTAATAATATTGGATTAACACATTATTTTTGGAAAGGTTATTTTCATGAAGAAAATACTATATACGATAATATTAAATCAGTACTACCAGGTCAAATTCTAGAATTTGATTTAAATAACAGCACCTTAAAAGAATTGAACCAAAATAATGTTTTGAAATTTAATTTTTGTAAGAAAAAAAATAGATCTTTAGAAAATATTGAAAAATTATTTGGAGAATCTCTAAAGTACAGAAAAGTCTCCGATGTAGAGATATCATATTTATTATCAGGTGGAGTCGATTCTTCAATTGTATGTAAGTTTGCATCAAAGGATGAAAAAATTAATACTTATTATGTTAAAAATAAGATGGATGAAGATATTTTTGATAATTTGTCACATGAGGTTTCAAATAAAATTGGATCAAATCATAATGAAATAGAAATTAATGATCTCAAAATTGACGATATGTTAAAAAAAAATTTTGAAATGTTTCACGAACCATTTGCTGACTCATCTTCAATACCAAGTTATTTAATTTACAATAAAATTTCAAAAAAAACAAAAGTTGCTATATCAGGGGATGGTGCTGATGAAATTTTTGGTGGATATCAAGATTATAAATTATTTGCATTTAAAAGATTTATAAATTATTTACCCACATCTTCAAATTTATTTCTATCCTATAAAATTTTAAATAAATTCAATTTTTTACCAAAAAAAATTTTGTATTTATTTTTATCTTTTTATTTGGATGAACAAAATTTATATCATTTATTATTTAATGGTGGATGGAATTTATTTTATAGAAAAAGCTATATGAAAAGCTCAATGTATGACATGTATTTTGATCAAAATTTAGAGAAAAGTGTTTCAAAAAAATACTTAGAAAGTGGAAACTCTTGTTTAGAGAGAGGTTTTAATAGCTTTTTAGAAAGATTAAAATATGATTTTTTGGTTAAAGTAGACAGGGCCTCAATGGTAAATTCTCTTGAAGTAAGATGTCCTTTTTTAGATATAAATATATTTAATAAAATCAATTTTTCTAACCCTCTTTCAATGATAAGTATTTTTGATACAAAAAAAGAACTAAAAAAAATTCTTGAAAGACAAGGACTTGGTTTTTTGAATAACCATAAAAAGAAAGGTTTTTCAATTCCATTAGAAAAGTATTTAGTCGAAAAAAGAGGAATTGAAATTCTTCATAGTTTAATTGAGCCTAATTCTATAATTTGTGATTATTTTGAAAGAAGTAAAATTTATAAAATGATTTCAAATAAAAAAAATATAAAAGATAATTCTTTTAGATTATGGATACTTTTAGTATTTAACTATTGGAATTTACAAACTACAAAATGAAAATTTTTCATTATGCAAAAATTTTAACCTCAAAACCTAATTCTAAAATTCTTAGAGTTGGTGGCTTAGAGAGCAGTGTTATAAATCTTGCAAAAGCTCAAGCTAAAACTCACGATGTAGTGGTGCTAAATACTGAAAAAATAGACAATCTAAATATTAAGAGTATTAAATTATTTCATTTGAAGTTTAATTTAATGAATATTTTTTTTAATAATCCTTTTATTGACTTAATCAAGTTTTTTGGAAAACCAAATATGATTATAATTCATGAAATATATAATTTTAATATTATACCTTTAATTTTTTTTTCTCGATTAAACAATATTAATATTTATATATGTCCAAGAGGAACTTTGTCTCCTATAGCTTTAGAAATTAATAGATTTAAAAAATATCTTTACCTCGAGATAGTTTTTAGAAATATTGTAAAACTAACAGATGGCTTTATAGCACTTAACAAAGGTGAGAAATTTTATATAAAGAAATTATTTAAAAATTACAAAATTTATGTAATACCAAATGGTATAAATAAAGCTAATTCTCATTTAAAAAAAAATAAAAAAACAAAATTTAAAAAGAAAATCCTTGTTGGTTTTCTTGGGAGATATGATTTTTATATAAAAGGGCTAGATATTCTTTTGAGAGAGTATGCTTTATATTTAGGCAAAAGTTTAAAAAAATCAATTAAACTTATTTTTGTTGGGGAGCATAGGATAAAACATGGGTATTCTAGTAAATTGATTATTGATCGTTTTAATAAAATTCACAAAAAAAATTCTATTGTTATATCTGGTCCATTTTATGGTAAAAAAAAATTTCAAGAATTGTTAAAATTTGATGTTTTGATACAACCTTCAAGATCTGAAGGAATGCCAAATACAGTTTTAGAAGCTATGTCCATGAGTGTGCCAGTTGCAGCAACTAAAGAAACAAATATTTTAGATATTTTGAAAAAAAATAACTCAGGATGGGAAATAAATCATAAATTAAACAATATATCTAATTTTTTATTAAAATTAGAAAATATTAATAGGAAAGAAATTTTCAATTATGGATTGAGAGGGTACAAGTACTCAACAAAAAAATTGGATATTCAAAAAATATCAGATTATTGTTTTAATAGGAATAAACTAAAAAATTATAAATTTTAAATATGATAAATATAGGAATTAATGGTTTAGGAAGAATTGGAAGAGTTTTACTAAGACAGATTTTAACTTCAAAAAAATTAAAAGTTGTTGCAATTAATGATATTAATCCAGATGCAAATAATATTGCTTATCTAATAAAATATGACTCAAGTTATGGCAGATTAAAAGCAAATATTTTTGCTAAAAAAAATTTTATATATGTCAATAAACATAAAATAAAGCTTTTCAATAAAGTTGGAATTGATGAAGTAGATTGGAAAAATTCTAAAGTTGATTATTTAATCGACTCAAGCGGTGTTAAAAAAAATTTAATTCTATCTAGAAAACTAAAAGATAAAGTTAAAAATATTATAGTAACAAATAGTCCTGGTTCAAAGTATGTTGATAAAACCATGATTTATGGTGTTAACGAAGATAAATTTGACAAATCAAAAGATTTTTTAATTTCTAGCAGTATTTGTGACGCAACAGCTTTAGCGCCAGTTTTAAAAATAATTGATAATTTATTTGGAATAAAAAAAGGATTTGTTACCACGTTACATCCATGGTTGGGGTATCAAAATTTACTTGATGGACCATCCAAATCTTATGCTGTTCAAGGTGAAATAATTGACAATTATGCTCTAGGTAGGGCCAGTCCAAATGTACTAATACCAAAAAATACATCTGCAATTAAAGCTACATATGAAGTTTTGCCAAATCTTAAAAATAAATTTTTAGCAAATTCATATAGAATACCCACAAGTATAGTTTCATCTGCAGATGTTGTGTTGGAATTAAAAAAAAACCCAAGTAAAGAAAAATTAGTAAAATTTATAAATAACTATAAACCAAAAATTATTTCACTAAATAAAGAGGCACTTGTTTCATCTGATTTTATTAAAACTGAATTTTCAGCATTTTTAGATCTTAGATTTTTGAATAAATTAGATAAATATTTAAAATTTACATTATGGTATGATAATGAGTGGGGATATTCATCAAAAGTAATTGATTTAATAAAAAAAATCAATTCTTAGAAATAGATATCATAAAATAAATTAATCCATCACAAAAAGTTTATTTTTATAAATACTTATTTAAGTAAAAAATATCGGGCAAATATAAATAATTAAAAAAAAACTTGGTAGAAAAAGATTTATTGTGTTAGATTTGAAATCTGTAAGATATTTTAAATTAATTAACTTTTTATTATCAGAAAATATGTATATGAATGACAGGTTTTGTCATTGATGTTGATAAAGCATATTATTTAAATACTTAAAAATTAAGATAGTGTAAAATCTTTATTGTTAAGATTTTTTTCTTCTATCAAGATAATATTATTAATCAATTTATAATCAATTTTTTTTACTATATCATTTTCAATAAAATATTTCTTAGAATAATAGTAAAAATTTCTATTTATGTATTTAGATTTTTTTAAGTCTGCTAGAAAGTGTTGTTTTATGTTTTTGTGACTGTAAGTTTTTAAATGTTTTTTAATTTTTTCTTTAACTTTTTTATTGTATTTTAATAAGATATTTATAAATTTTTTATTCATAGGCGGATACAGGTCTACAAAAAAAATTTTGTTATTTTTAATAGTAAAATTTTTAAAATGTGGATCTATATCTATCTTTTTTTTTTCACAAAGATCCAATATATTAGTTACTCCATTTAAGATTATTTTCATCTCTTTTTCTTTCATGATTTTTTTTTGGATAATTTTTGATAAACTTTCACCACAGTATTCAAATTTAAATTCAAGATTTTTCCTATTTGATATTAATTTTGGTATTCCTGTACAATTTCTAAAAAGACTATTGTGATAATTTACAATACAATCATTTATCAGTTTGTAGTTTTTTTTTGGAATAGTCTTGATGATATATTTTTTTAATATATGTTTTTTATTATTTAATTTGACAGAAGTTTTGTTATAAGAGATATATTCCATGATTTATATTAAATGAATTTAACTAATACCATCAAATTTTCAAATAAAATAAGACTTCATGCTTTAAAAATGACATCTCGAGCCGGCACTTCTCATATCGGTTCCATGTTATCAATTGCCGATATTGTAGGAGTGTTGTTTAACGATATATTACAAACAAGGCCTCCCAAGAAAAATTTAAAAAAAATTACTAAAGATTATTTTATATTAAGCAAAGGGCATGCAGGTGGGATAGTTTATGCTGCCCTTGCAGAGAAAGGTTTTTTTTCATTAAAAAAACTTGATTCTTACTGTAGAAATGGATCAAATTTGTCGGGTCATATTTCTCATTATAAAGTACCAGGAGTAGATTTTTCTACTGGATCTCTAGGTCATGGTTTATCTGTGAGTTGTGGGTTAGCTATATCTGACCATAAAAAAAAAGTTTTTAATTTAATGAGTGATGGTGAGCTAGATGAAGGTTCAAATTGGGAAGCAATATTATTTGCAGGTCATCATAGATTATCTAATTTAATCAATATAATAGACTATAATAAAATCCAGAGTATCAAATCGATTAAAGAAACTCTAAATCTTGAGCCTTTAAAAAAAAAATGGGAGTCATTTGGATGGAAGGTTATAGAGGTAAATGGGCATGATCATAAAAAAATTTTTAGGATATTAAAAAAAACAATTACAAAAAAACCACTATGTGTAATTTGTCATACTATAAAAGGAAAAGGTGTAGACTTTATGGAAAAAAATAATTTATGGCATTATAGAACTGCAAGAGGTGATGAGTTTCAAAAAGCAAAAATTCAGATATCAAAAAAAATATGAGAGATACTTTTCAAAAAGAACTTATAAATATTTCAGAAAAAAATAAAAAATTAATGCTTTTAACAGCAGACTTAGGTTTTGGAGTATTTGACGAATTCGAAAAAAAATTTCCAAAAAAATATTTAAATGTTGGAGTTGCTGAACAAAATCTAATAGGAATTTCAACAGGTTTAGCAATGAGTGGGAAAGTAGTAATTGCTTATTCTATTGCAAACTTTTTAACCTTAAGATGTTTAGAACAAATTAGAAATGATGCCGTATATCATAACCTTAATATAAATTTAGTTTCTTCAGGAGGAGGATTTACATACGGTGTTTTGGGGATGTCACATCATGCAACAGAGGATTTATCAGTTCTTAACTGTATTCCAGGAATTACAATCACTGCCCCAAGCACAAAATGGGAAACAAAAGAGGTATTTAATCAGCTTTTAAAATTAAGAGGTGTTACTTATTTAAGGCTTGAAAAAAATGCTAGTGATTTAGTACCAAAAAATAAAAAATTGAACCTTGGTAATTTAAATAATTATGTAAAGGGTTCAAAATTTGCAATTATTTGTATTGGTGGAATATTTAGTGAGTGTTATTCAGCAGTTAAAAAGTTGCAATCACAAAAAATCAATATCTCTTTATATACTTTAAGTTCATTAAAACCAATAAATGAAAAAAATTTAATCAAAACCTTGAGAAATTATAATACTATTGTGACTGTAGAAGAAAATAATTTTTTAGGTGGTTTAGGATCAACTACTTCTTCTATAATAAATAAATATTCATTAAACTGTAAACATAAAATAATTTCTACAGATGATACAACATTAAAAATTGTAGGAGATCAAAATTTTTTAAGGAAAAAGCTTGGAATGGATGCAAATGCCCTTGTCAAAACAATTACAAGATTAAATAATAAAATTTGAATTTTATTATTTAAATAAATTGAATGTTGAAAATATTAATAGATAAATTTATTTCAGTATTTGTATTAATAATTTTTTTTCCATTTATTGCTGTTTGTCTACTATTAGTATTTCTAAAAGATTTTTCAAACCCAATATATATCTCTACGAGAGTAGGAAAAAATTTTAAAAATTTTAACTTATTAAAAATTCGTTCTATGATAAATAACGCAGATAAATCTGGTGTCACATCAACCTCATCTAATGATAAAAGAATAACCTATATTGGAAAATTTATTAGAAAGACCAAAATGGATGAGATTCTTCAGTTAATAAATGTTATTAAAGGTGATATGAGTCTTGTAGGTCCAAGACCTCAAATACCAAGTGAGGTAAAATTTTACAGCGATTATGAAAAAAATTTATTATCAATTAAACCTGGTATTACGGATTTTTCTTCAATTATATTTTCTGATGAGGGAGAGATTTTAAAAGATAGTCAAGATCCAAATACAGATTATAATACCCTAATACGTCCTTGGAAAAGTAAGCTTGGAATATTTTATATCAACAATCATGACAATTTTATTGATATAAATTTAATGATTCTGACTTTTTTATCAATTTTTAACAAAAAAATTGTTTTGCAAAAAATTTCTAAATTATTAAAAAAACTAAATGCAAATGATGATTTAGTTTATTTAGCAAAAAGAGAATGCAACTTAAAAGAATTTAAGGTAAAAAATATATAATTTATATGTAATAACTTTACAGTTCATATCAAATTAATGTCTCTTAAATCTATGAATTTAATACAACTTAAAGGCCAAAAAAAAAGACTCATAATTACTATATTTGATATTTTAATTTTTAATTTAGCATACTGGATTTCTTATAATATAAGAGATGAAATTTTTATTGTTCCTAATTCTAATCAAATTATTCATTTAGCAATTGGTAATATAATATTTATTATCTTATATTTGATTTTTGAAATTAACAAATTCGTAACACGATATTTTAATTCAGTTTATATTAAGCAATTTATTAAGTTTTTATTTATATTTTCAACAATTTATTTTTCTATTACTTTAATTTACAAATTAGATACAGTCCCTAGATCATCACCGATATTAACAGCCATAGTTTTTTTTTCAATTGTAATAGTGTCAAGATTTTTAATTGTAACTTCTTTGAGTATTAAAATGGATAAATTAAAGGTTCCAACAATTGTTATTGGAGAAGAAGATAAAATTTATAATTATTACAACACTGTATCACTTAAAAATGAGATTGAAATAGTTGCTTTTTTTTCGAATAACAAAAATTTCATTGGTAGAAAAATATCGAATATAAATATATTTTCAATTTCTCAAATTAAAAAATTCTTATTAAAAAATAAAATTGAAAGAGCTGTAATTGTATCTGATCAATTTTCTATTAATAACATTAGAAAATTAATCAAATTTCTGAAACAACAAGCAATAGAAGTGTTTTATTACAATAATAATCAAGACTCATTCATCGAGCCGTTGAGTAAATCTATTGATAAAATATCTTTGAGACAAATAAAGTTTTTTTTTCAAAAAAATTCAAAGGAATTTAATAATTCATCAATTTTAATAACAGGAGCTGGTGGATCAATTGGATCAGAGCTATGTAAACAAATTATAAAGTTTAAGCCAAATAAAATTATATTACTAGAACTCTCAGAAATAAACCTTTTTAATATTAATTATGAATTAGAAAAAATGAAAATTTTAAATGTTAAAATTGTTTCGATTTTAGGAAATATAAATAACTTATCATTTTTAGAAAATGTATTTAGAAAATATAAGCCAAATCTAGTTTATCATGCTGGTGCAATTAAACATGTTACTATCGCAGAAAATAACCCAATAGAGTGTGTTAGAACAAATGTTATTGGATCAAAAAATCTTATGGATTTATCAAGAAAATATTCAGTCAAGAAATTTATTTTAATTTCGACAGATAAAGCAGTAAATCCTACAAATGTTATGGGTAGTAGTAAAAGAATTGCTGAAATTATATTAAAATATAATCAAAGTAAAAAAACAAAAACAATATTCACAGCAGTAAGATTTGGAAATGTAGCAAATTCATCCGGTTCAGTTTTTCCAATTTGGAGGGATCAAATTCAAAAATCTAAAAAAATTACCATTACTGATCCTGAAGCAACAAGATATTTAATGAGCATAAAAGAGGCTGTAAGCTTAGTTTTAGATGCATCAATTTTAGCAAAGGCGGGAAAAATATTTATTTTAGATATGGGAGAACCTATAAAAATAATAGATTTAGCAAAATTATTTTTGAAAAGTTATGGATTCCAATTAAAAAGCCCCAAAGATTTATCTGGACAAATAAGTTACGAAATTATTGGTTTAAGACCTGGAGAAAAAAAACATGAAGAATTATTTTATAATAAAAACTCAAAAAAAACCTTAAACCCGTATATTTTTGATAGTAATGAGCTATATGATCCCAATAGTCAGGAAATTACAATATTTTTAAATAAACTCAATAATATTTTAAATAGAAATAACGAAGTTGAGTGCAAACGAGCTGTTAAAAGATTTTTAATTAAATGCAATTAAAAAAAAATAAACATTTTTCTTTTTTAATAAAAGAAAATATTATTGATTATATTTTTTATTTTTATTTAACAATATTTATATTTAACTTTGATAATTTTTTTAGAAAAGATTTAGTAAGTTTAATATTAGGTTCTTATTTATTATTATATTATTGTTTTAATCAAAAAATTTTTTTTAAAATTAAACATGCTAATTATGCATTAATTTTTTTATCTTATTTAATAATCAATCAATTATATCACTACAATACCACATCAAACACTCAAATTAATTTCATTTCAATAGATCTATTAGGTTTGATATTTAATTTATTGTTATTTTCTTTTCTTATTATGCTAAAAAAAAATTGGATATTATTTTTTGAAAAAATATTTTTCATTATTTGCATACTTTTGGTTTTTATTTTTATTCAAAACTATATATTGTTAGATAAATTGATACTCACAAATAATATTTTTTTTGATTATCAAAATTATGAGTATAATTGGGCTTCAAAAAATTTTATAGCAATAATATTAAATATTTTTTTAATATTTTTGAATTTAAATTTTTCTAAAAATAAATTTTATTATTTATATTTTTTCATAATTAGTTTTTCAATAATATTTACTCTAAGTAGAGCTGGGTATTATATATATTTAATAAATTTGATTTATTTTATAATAAATTCAAAAAATATAATTATAAAAGTACTTTCTGTTGTAATTTTTATTCTCTTAACGAGTATTTTTTGGAGTGAAAATTCTAAAAAATTTTATATAGATAAAAAATCAGAGATTTCATATTTGGCAAATACAAACAGCATAGATAAAGTTACACCAAAGAGTGAAATAAATGTATTTTCAAAATCATGGTTTTCAAGAAATAGTAAATCAACAAGAATAAGTTATTTTTTTTTAACATTTGAGAATTTAAAAGAAAATTATTTGATAGGAAGTGGCTTAGGATCATTTAAAATTAATAACAAGATTTTCAACAAAGATGGAACTATAAAACGATATCCAGACACACATAGTACTTGGTTATCGTTATTATATGAGACAGGTATTATTGGATTCTTGATGTATATATTTTTAATAATAAAAAACAAATATTTTTTATTTAATAGAAAAAAAATATTAAAAATTTACAATTTATTTTATTTTTTATTAGTGGTAGCTTCTTGCTCTCTGTTTATTAATTTATTATATACACCAATCGTATGGTTTCTATATGCAATGAAATTAAGTTTAGATAATGAACATAAACATAATTAATAATTTTTTTAAACTTGATAAAAAAATCATTGGTTATGACAAGAGTAGTGTAATAGAATTATGGTTTTGTTTAAGGTATAATATTTTTTTTCACCATTTAACGTCAGACTTAATTAGAGAGGAATATAAAACCACATCAAAAAAAAAAACATTTTTATTAATTCTTAATAATTTTATTTTTCAGTTTTTTCAAACTTTAAAAATTTTATTTTTTTTGTTTAAAAAAAATAAAATATTAGAAATAGACGTTGGAAGATATAAAATTTATGAAAATCAGAAAGAAAGTACAATAAGTTATATAACAAAAAAAAATAAAATTAACTCTCAGGTAATTTCTTTATCATATAATTCAAAAATTCTTGATAATAAAATTAATATTATACTGATTGTAAAAATTGTTCATTGGTTTTTAAATATTATTGAATTTTTTAAAAAAAAAAATATTGATTTACATCTCATAGAAAAAAATTTTTATCTTTTTTTTAAAAATAAAAATAAAAAAAAGATTAATTTTTATGACATATATAAATCTATATATCTTAGACAAGTGGCAATTTATATTGTAATAAATTTTTTTATAAGATTATATAATTCTGAGAAAATTCTGTATTTAGAAAATCCAATTTTGAATAAACTAATCATACATTGTGGAAAAACATCTATCAAAACTTTTGATATTCAGCATGCAATGATCTCAAAATTAAGTATCTTGTACAATTTTTACGTAAATAGGAAATATAAATATATTTTTACAAAAAATATTATTATTTGGGGTAGTTATTGGAAAAAACTATATTCTATGAGTAATCGATGTTTAAATTTTGGTTATTATGAAAGTAATAAGGAATATAATATTAAAAAAAAAAAACAAATCTTTATTATTGGTAGTGGATACGAAAGAAAGTATTTAGTTGAATTATTAAAGTTTTTATCAACTAATTTAAAGAATTATAATATAATTTATAAATTAAGACCCGAAGAGCATTTAACTGAATTTAAAAAATATATTAATTTTGATGAAAAAAATATAACTTTCTACGAAAAGATTCCTGAAGATGATTTAAAAAAAAAGATAGCAGAAAGTATGTATGTAATAGGGACAAACTCAACTTTACTAGTTGAGTCTCTTGGTCTTTCAAATGTAATAGTGTATAAAAAAGGATGGTATAAAGATCTTGAAGATTTAATTGATAAGAAATATTTGCTTTCTGGAAAAAATTGTAAAGAGATTTTTAATTTGATAAAAAATAAAAAATTTGCTTGTAATCATGTAAATAGAAACTTTTTTTTTAAAAAGCCTAAAAAGAAACATTTAAAAAAAATATTAGAAAAATAAATTTATGCTAAATTATATTCACCAACTTTATTATACCTTTCAAAATAAATTGAGAAGAGAAAAAAGGAAAAAAAATTTCAAAATTATACCTAAGCAAAAAAATAATTTTTTAGATTATAAAGGAGATAAAATATTTGATCCTATTATATTCACTCCAAACTATATTAGTGAAGAAATTAAATTGCCTAAATACAATAAAGAAATAAATAAGATTCTAAATTATCAACAAGAGGAACCTTACTTAAAATTTGTGAGAAAATTTTACAAAACAATTTCATCTAAACATAAAAACCACTCCAATTACGTGGATTTAATTAAAGCTCTTCATGTAATAAGCAAATTAATAAAACCTGAAAATTACTTAGAGATAGGAGTAAGAAGAGGTAGATCTATTTCTATAGTAGCTAAAAATTCACCTTTATGTGAATTGTATGCCTTTGATATGTGGGTTAAAAATTACACAGGAGTTGAAAATCCGGGTCCTGCAATTGTAAAAAAAGAATTAAAAAAATCTGGCCATAGAGGAAAAATTCACTTTTACAATGGAAACTCTCGAAAAAAAATACCCGAATTTAAAAAAAATAATCAAAATTTATTTTTTGATTTAATATGTGTTGATGGTGATCATAGCTTTTATGGAGCTACAGTAGACTTACGAAATGTAATAGAGATGTTAAAAATAGGTGGATATGTAATATTTGATGACTCTAATTCATTTGAACATCCTTTTTTAAAAAATGTATGGAAAAATATATTTAAAAATAGAGATGATTTTATTACAAAAGAATTTAATGAATTAGGTTTGGGTGTTTCAATTGCTACAAGAATCTATTAAATGCAAAAAAAAATTTTATTGATAAGTCCAGATTTTCCACCACCGTTTATAGGTGGATCTCTCATTTGGATACACAGTTTAGTTTCTAATAGTAAATTTTCATTTGACGTTTTATCCTCAAATAATCTTGTAAAATTAGATAATCCGAATATTAGGGTTATTAAATCAAAATACATATGTAGCTCAAATAATCCCTCAAAATTAAATTTATTGTTAAACTATATCTATCTTATTTATTGGTGCTTCAAAGAATTTAAAAAAAATAAATATGAAGTTGTTATCTCCAACCCAGGTTTAGTAGGAAATTGTATTATTTTTTTTATTGGTAAAATATTTAAAAAAAAAGTTATTGGCACAGTTTATGCAGAGGAAATCACTGTGCCTCTTTTAGGTAAAGGATTAAAAAATAGAACTAAAGTTTTATTATTAAAATTATTTTATTCTTATGCAAATTCATTTATTTCAGTATGTCATTTTGCTAAAAGAATTTTAAGACAAAATAATTTTAAACAAAATATATTTATCATCCCTCCTATTGGAAACTTAAAGATAAAAAAAAAATTTTTCAATAAACCACCTATAGTTTTATCTGTTGGAAGATTAATCAAAAGAAAAGGCTTCGATAAATTAATAATTGCAATAGTTAAAAATAAAAAAAAAATTAGTGATCTTAAACTAAATATTGTTGGTTCAGGTCCTGAGTATAAAAATTTAAGAAAGTTAATAAAAAGTCTCAACGCAGAAAATTACATCAAAATTTTCACTGAGGTGGACAAAAAAGAATTAGAAAGTTTTTACAAAAATAGCCATTTATTTGTTTTAGCAAACTCCATGTTAAAAAATGGAGATACAGAAGGTTGTCCAGTGGTTTTTATTGAGGCTATGAGTTATATGTTGCCTGTGATTGGAGGCTCGGGGGGTGGTGTCGATACAGCAATTAAAAATGGCAAAAATGGATATATTCTTAATACCGATAAGATAGATTTATTAACAAACAGAATATATGTGCTATTAACTAATCTTTCACTAGTAAAAAAAATGAGCAACGAAAGTAAAAAAAAATTAAAAACTGATCATAATGTTGAAAAATCCTCAAATTATTTTGATCAGATAATTGAGGAAATAAAGGTATAATTATATGAAAAAAAAAATAGCTTTAATCACAGGCATTACTGGTCAAGATGGATCATATTTAGCTGAACTATTAATAAAAAAAAATTATATTGTTCATGGATTAAGACGAAGATCATCAGTTTTTAATACTGAGAGAATAAATGATATTTACAAAGATCCTTACTTATCAAAAAAAAAGGTAAATTTTTATTTACATTATGGAGATTTAACAGATAGCAACAGTTTATTTAAAGTAATTAATTCTATCCTACCTGATGAAATATATAATTTAGCAGCTCAAAGTCATGTTCACGTATCTTTTGAAAATCCAGAGTATACATCAAACGTAGATGCATTAGGAACTGTAAGATTATTAGAAATTATCAGAGAATTAAAGAATAGAAAAAAAATTAAATTTTATCAAGCAAGCAGTTCAGAAATGTTTGGCAAGGTATTAGAAATTCCTCAAAATGAAAAAACTCCCTTCAACGCAGTTTCTCCTTATGCAGTATCAAAAATATTTTCTTACAATATGACAAAACTTTATAGAGATGCGTATAAAATTTTTGCTGTAAGTGGCATACTGTTCAATCATGAGTCTAATAGAAGAGGCAAAACATTTGTTACTAAAAAAATTGTTAGAGGATTAACTAGAATAAAAATGGGACTTCAAGATAAAATTATTGTTGGAAATGTAAACGCTAAACGTGATTGGGGTCATGCAAAAGACTATGTTATTGCTCAGTGGCTTATGATGCAATCAAAAACTCCTAAAGACTATGTAATTGCAACTGGTGAACAATTTTCAGTAAGAGATTTAATTAATATTACATGCAAAATACTTAAAATAGAGCATAAATGGTCAGGCATTGGTTTAAATGAAAAAGTTATCAATGTTAAAACAAAAAAAAACATAGTTGAGATAAGTAAAAAATATTTTAGACCTAACGAAGTGGATGATTTATTAGGAGACCCTTCTAAGGCTATGAAAGAATTAAAATGGAAACCTAAGTATAATTTCCAGAAACTTATTAAAGAAATGATAAATATTGAAATTAAAGAGATTAGAGAAAACAAACTTGAGTAACAATAGTTGTGAAATAATTTTTGGATCTGACGGTTTAATAGGATCAGAGTTAAAAAAGATTAAGTCAAAAAATCTTTTTACAGTCTCAAGAAAAATAGATTATAAAAAAAAAAATCATTTTGCAGGTGATTTATACAACTTAAGTTTTATCAGTAAAATACATAATAGAATTAATAAACTAAGATTTAAAAAAATAATTATTTATTATTTAGCTGGACATTCTCGAACCAAATATAACAAAAAAAAAACTGATTTAATTCTTAAAAAAAGTATAAGAAAATTAATTAACGTTTTGAATACTTTTAAAGGAAAAAATGTAAGGATTATAATTGCTTCTAGTGGTTCAGTTTATAAACCTATAAAACAAAAATTGACAGAAACATCAAAAATTGAACCTTCAAATTTTTATTCTACTATAAAATTTTTAGAGGAGAATATAGCAAGAGAGTTTTGCAGGAATTATGGAACTGAAGTAATAGTAGGTAGAATTTTTAGTATACTATCATTGAATGCTAATAATTTCTTTATTAATGATTTAAAAAAAAAAATAGCATCTAAAAATAATACATTGATTTTTTTTGGATCTGGCAAACAAGGCCGTGACTATTTGCAAATTAAAGATGTCTGTAAAGCATTAAAAATAATTTCGAAGCATGGAAAATCAGATAATATTTACAATATCTGCAGTGGAAAATATTTTTATATGAGGCGAATTATTGACTCCTTACTATCTAAGTTAAATACTAAAAAAAGAAAAGTAGTTTGGGATAAAATAAATAAATATCATGAAAATGATTTTTATTATGGTTCAAATCAGAAGATAAGAAAATTAGGATTTAAACCTAAAATTTTGTCATTAAAAGATTTAGTAAATTAATTATGGTATTTTTATTATATCATATATAAATAACATTATAAAGATTCCTTAAATTTTTTTAATTTTCTAAATAAATTAGATATGATTGATAAGTATAAAAATGTGGATTTTAAAAAAAAAATTCAAGATCATTTTGATAAAAAACAATTAAAAGTAAATCTAGATGATTTTATTCCATATTCAATAAGCGAGTATTTAAGAAGTCCCTTTGTATATATTCAAGATAATTATTGTAGAAATATAAATGGAAAAAAAACTTTAGATTATTGTTGTGGTTCAGGCCTTAACTCTGTTTTTTTTTCTAAAATGGGATCTAAAGTAACAGGAATTGATATTTCAAAAGAGTCTATACATGTAGCAAAACAAAGATTTAAAAAACACAATTTAAAAGATTATGATTTCTTTCAAATGGACGCCCATGCTTTAAATTTTGAAGATGATTATTTTGATGTTATAATTTGCTATAAGAGTTTGTTATATCTTAATTTAGATAAAGCATTTAAAGAACTCAATAGAGTGCTGAAGCACGGTGGAAAATTAATTATTTTAGAAAATATTGGCGATAACTTTATTTTCAATTATTATAGGCTTTTTAAACATATTTTTAAATCTAGAAAATATTTGTTTGAACTAAATAAATTAAAATCAAAAGATTTAAATATTTCTGATAAGTTCTTTAATACTCAAGAGACAGTTTACTTTGATTTTTTTTCGATTTTTGGAAAATTAATTAAAGATGTACTTAAAATTAAGATTTCAAATAAATTATTAAATTCTTTAGACGTGTTTATATTAAGAAAACTAAAAGTAAAATTTCTAGCTTTTACAGTAGTAAAGATTTTAACTAAAAAATAATCTTACTTTTTTAGGATTTTTGCTGGTACACCTACAGCTATAGAATTATCTGGCACATCTTTATTAACGACACAATTCGCAGCAACAACTGAATTTACTCCAATTTTTACATTAGGCAAAATTACAGCATTTATACCAATCCAAGCTCCGCTTTCTATTATTACAGGACCAAAAAACTCTGAACCTTGATTTAAGATTGGTTCATCTTTTTTATAATTATGACTTGCGTCTGATATATGAACTCTATCAGAGATTAAAACATTATTTTTTATTTCGACATTTTCGTAAGCATTAATTTGAACATCTTTTCCTATTTTACAAAAATCACCTATTTTAAGCGAATATGCTTTACTTGACGATTGACAATTAATTTTTGAACCAGTTGATATATTAACATTTTTTCCGATTTTAATTTGATCTGGATTATTCATAGCACTAACATCTGAAATCCTAAAACCATTTAAATAAAAATTTTTGTTTATTTTATAATTCCAATAAATACTTGAAAATGATTTGTGTATAAATTTGATAAATTGAAACATATATTTCCAAATAATTACTTTATTTTAGTTAAAATTCTATTTTAATTTTTATATATTATATAGCAAATTTTTATTACAAATAATTTAAGATTCATAATATACACATAGTAAATTTTAAGAGTAAATATTTTTAACATGAAATATGATTTAGTAATTTTAGCTGCGGGATTAGGATCAAGGTTAAAATCATTAACTCATAAAATTCCAAAAGCTATGGTTGAGTATAAAGGCAAAAGATTTATAGAAATCCAAATTAATAATATTGATAAAAACTATATTAATCAATTTATAGTTGTCCTTGGTTACAAATCATTAGTTTTAAAAAAATTTTTAAAAAAAAAATTTCCAGAGATTAAATTTAAATATATTTACAATAAAAATTTTAAAAAAAATAGTAGTGGCCAATCTTTTTTTTATGCTTATAGGCATATAAAAACAAATCAATATATTCACTTAAATTGTGATTGTATCTTTTCAAAAAAACATTTTTTAAAATTAATAAAGTCAAAATTTAAAAATTTAATATCGGCTAGGTCAGATCTTGAATTAACCAACAAAATGGAAAATGCAGAAACAAAAGATAGATTAATCACAAATCTAACGTTGCTTAATAATCAAAATTCAAAGTATAAAGCTTATGGTGTTGCCAAAATATCAAAAAAAGCTATGTTAAAAAATATTGATTTATATAAGAAGCTAAGCACCCAAGAAAAAATGAAAATCAATTATTTTACTTTGATTAGAAAAAATATAAAAGAAATTAATTTTTATGTATTAAAAACAAACAAATATCACCTATGTGAAGCAAATTCTCAAAAAGACCTAAAACAATTTAAATTTAATGATTTTTAGAATTTAAATAATGATAGCATTTAGAATTTTATTGATAACTTTCATTATAGTTATTTTTGCTATTTTTATAAACACCGAACTTGAAATTAAAAATTTAAATTCCAAGTCTATAAAATTTAAAAATTTCAATTTCCAAGGAATTGAGTGTATTGATGACAAAATTTTCATTGTTTCAGCTTTTGATAGTAAAATATATAAATTAAATGAAAATTTAAAGCTTGTTGAGTACTTGGATACAAGTTTGGTATATAAAAATAAATACATTTTTTCAAATGTAAATTCATTTTATATTAAAAATAAGATATTTTATGGAGTTAATTCCATGGCCAACATGAACGGCGTAATGGTTAAATCATCTATTCCAAGAGAAAAAAATACTACCAAATTATCAGACTTGGAATATGAAATTGTTAATTTAGATACAAATATCAATCATATTGAATACTATTCTAATGGTAATGAAATTCTTATAAATCATAGTCAGTCATTAAAAAATAATAAAAATTCAATTGAAATTTTTGTTAATAAAGAATTTAAATGTCAGATTAAAAATAACATCAAAATTCAAAATATTTATTTTGATAAAAGAACAAATAATGTGATTTTAATTTCAAATTTATTTATCCATTATATTGGAATGATTTATAAGTTGCCAATAAGTCAAATATGTAATACACAACAAATTGATTTTTTTAATGTCAAAAATAAACAACTAATAATCTTTCCATTTTATGAACTTGAAGGATACACTGTGTGTAAAAATAAAGAATTTTTTGTTTACATAAATGGTAGGGATTCACATATATATATAAAATAAATAATGAAAGTACCTTTTTTTGATTATAAGCAATTATATCTTAGAGATAAAAAAGCAATCAACAACATTATAAACAAAATAGCATCAAAAGGGGCTTTTATCCTTCAAAAAGATGTAGCTAATTTTGAAAAAAAAATTTGTGATTATACTAATGCAAAATACGCAATATCGGTAGCCAATGGCACAGACGCTATGCAAATATATTTAAAAGCTTATGGTATTAAAACAGGAGATGAGGTAATTCTTTCCTCCCATACTATGATTGCTACTGCAAGTGCTATTAAATTTTGTGGAGCGAAACCAATACCCGTAGATATAAACATTTCTGATGGTTTAATAAATCCAAATAAAATTGAAGAAAAAATAAATAATAAAACAAAAGCAATAATAGTAACACATTTAAATGGTCGTACTTGTGAGATGGATAAAATAATAAAATTGTCAAAAAAGTATAAACTCAAATTATTTGAAGATGCAGCTCAAGCACTTGGTTCAAAATATTATAATAAATTTGCTGGAACTTTTGGAGATGCTTCATCAATAAGTTTTTATCCTGCAAAAATACTTGGTTGTTTTGGAGATGGTGGAATAATTTTGACTAATAATAAATCAATGGCAAAAAAAATGAAAATTATGAGAGATCATGGTCGAGATGAAAATGGATCAATTAAATATTGGGGATATAATAGTAGATTAGATAATATACAGGCAGGAATTTTAAATCATTTTTTTTCTGATTTTAAAAATACAATCAACAAAAGAAGAAAAATTGCAAAAATATATAATGAAAATCTCAAGAATATTGATCAAATTAAACTTCCAATTTTTGAGTCAAATTCAAAAAAAAATTTTGATACTTTTCAAAATTATGAAATACAAGTAGAAAACAGGGATCAACTTAAAACTTATCTCTTAAAAAAAGGTATTGGAACATTAATACCTTGGAATGGGATTGCTATTAATAGGTTAAAAGATTTAGGAATAAATTATCAACTTAAAAATTCAGATAAAATGTTTAAAAAATTTATAATGCTACCTATGAATAATTTTTTAAATCTATCTCAAGTATACTATGTAATTGATCACATAAAAAGGTTTTATAATTAGGAATAAGGATTTATAAGGATTTGTTAGAAAGTTTTAAAAATAATTAAATGAGTAAAAATCCTATCTTTTATAATGATGAATTAAATCTAATCACTTTAATAAAAATTATTTGGATTAATAAAATAAAAATAATTTTTATAACGATGATCTCAGTGATAATTGGCATTGGATATAATTATCAATTACCTAATACCTATATAAATACAATAGAAATAAAATCAAACAAACAAGATGAATTTATAAAATTATCAGCAATAAATGATCTTTTAAATTTAACAAGTTTTGACGATCAAAATAGTAAAAACTCTGATTTTATAATGCATGAATTTATTTTTAATAAATTTATTAATGAGTTAGAAGATTATGTTGAATACATTTCTGTCATAAAAAAAATAGAAGAAGTTAAAAAAAAAATTTCTAAATTAGAAAAAAAAGATCAACAAAAAGAATTATTTAAATATGCAAGCTTATTACAAATAGAGGCAAAAAAAGATAAAAAAAAAAAAGATGAAATTATTATTATAAAATTAAAATGGAATAATCCTAAGGACTCAATAATTATTTTAGAAAATACATTAAATCTTACTTTAAATAATTTAAATAAATCTATTTTTAAATTTTTGGAAGAAAAATTAGCTGTAACAAAAAAAATTATTTTAATTAATGATTTAAAGAGAATAGATTTTTTAAATGAGCAACGTATAATTGCAAAAAAATTAAATATTGAAGATAACCAGACGGAAAATATCTCTATACCCAACTATAGTGAAAAAAATATCAATTTAAACTTCAATGCAAATACTTCATACTATTTAAGAGGATATCTTGCTATTGATGAAGAAATTAAACTTATTAAGTCACGAAAATATCAAAACCTGAAATTTATTGAACAAGAATTAAATCAAGAAAAAAATAAAAATTTTAAATGGGTTAACTATAATTTGTATACAATAAAGTCGGAACAAGTTAAAAAAACTAAATTAATATTAATAATGTCAATTATATTGGGTTTAAGTATTGGAATATTATATGTTATAATCTCTAATTCATTTCAAGCTGCAATAATTCCAAAAAAAAGAAAAAAATAATGTCACTTTTAAATGTATGATGTAGGTTTTTTTGATTGTAGAGTGATATATTAAACTTTACATAATCTAATATTTTTAGTACAAAATCGTGCCTGGTAATTATTGCGAAAGTGTAATACCCGATCCCATTCCGAACTCGGCAGTCAAGCCTTTCTGAGCCAATGGTACGTTGAATTTAGACATGGAAGAGTAGGACATTGCCAGGCATATCTAAAATGAAAAATTTCTTAATTGTTACTGGTGGTGCCGGATTTATTGGCTCTAATTTAATTAAATC
>MDSV01080968.1_pt1 | contig 42957 bp, 38 predicted proteins | sample 810851 | NCBI WGS metagenome assembly MDSV01 (sample SAMN05326640, study PRJNA326480) | marine metagenome | isolation source: seawater | place: Atlantic Ocean: North East | collected 2012
AAAGGAGTCGTGCCTCCTAGTTTTTCATCTATTAATTTCATACCTTTGTAAATTTCTGTATCTTTTTTAAAATAATCCACAAAACTATTTTCTACCTTTAACGTAGTTGTCCCGTAAATCCCTAAAAATAAGATTAAAGCAAATAATAAAATTAAAGGTCTAGAGAATCGAGTAGTCAAAATCAAGAAAATATTTTTTTCACTCTGAATTTCGTTAAAATCTAATTTCTTTAGATCGAACTTAGCAATAATTACTGGTAAAAATGTAAAGCTTGTTAAATATGTGATCATTAATCCTACACACATCATTAATCCAAAGTCCATTACTGGCTTTATTTCACTTGTATATAATGTTGCAAAAGCAAATATAGTTGTTAATGCTGAAAATAGGCAAGGCTTATACATTTTTTCTAAACACTTAATAAGTATCATTGTTTTATCTAAACTGGAGTGGTCGTTCAAAAATTGTCTATACCTAACAACTATATGAACAGTCATTGATAAAGATAGTATCATCATAAGCATGATAAAATTTGAGGAAATAACTGTTGCTTTCCAACTTAATAAAGATACTGCCCCTACCATAACTATTAAGCAATAGGCACAGTTTGCAATAGATACAAACATCCAAGTGAAATCTCTAAAAATGAGATAAAGAACTACTAAAATAAAGATTATAGCTCCAAGTCCAAATATTAAAATATCATTTTTTACAAAGCTGATTGTATCATCTGCTATCATTGAAACTCCACCTAAATGCATTTCAATATCTGGGTTTTTAAAAATATCTATAATATTCCTAATTTCAATAATATTGAGATGATGTTCTGCGTCGACAAATTTTTTTACTTTCTGATATTCTTTCTCAATAGCAATTTTTTTTCTTTTGTCAGAATTACTTAAGAATTCCTTATTTTTAAGCTTATCTCTTTCTTTTATTAGATCTTGATAGATATTATTTTTTTTAAAATAAACTATGATGCCTGTTGTTGTGGCATCTTCGCTTAAAATGAGATTTTTAAAGATTGGACTTTCTAAAATTTCTTCTTCAGCATCTGATAAATTTACATTTGGTGAATTAATAGTTAATATTTCATCAACAAGATCTGTTAAATTTTGATTATTTACTGATAGAAGAGGGACATCTAGTATTGATTGAACTGTGTCAACCCATTTTAAAGTTTTTATTTTAGAAGTTATTGCTTTAATCAAACTAATATTTTGATCAGTTATAATTTTGTCTTTGCTCGTTAGTGTTATTATCAGAAAGTCCTTTGATGAATAGGTATCAATAATTTCTCTATATTTTTTTAAATCTTCATCGTTATCAAGTATTAATGAGTCTGAAGATGCATCTAATTGAAAATTTCTTGAATTGATGGAAAAGATAATAAAAATACCTATCAAGATTATTAAGGAAATATTTAAATATTTAGTAAGAAGTTTTGAATATAATTCTTGTATCATTCATGCAATATACCTTCTTTGATATCGATTGCCTAGACTAGTTAGTATTTCATAAGGAATAGTTTTGATAATTTTTGATAAGTAATCAATGTTATTTCTTGAGTTAATTAGTTCTACATAATCTTTTTCTGATATTTTACTTTTTTTAAACTTAGTTAAGTCTACGGTAATGAGATCCATTGATACTCTGCCAACAATTTTTACTTTTTTATTTTTATAATATAATTCGGTTTTATTGGAAAATAGTCGATTAAATCCATCTGCATAGCCAATTGGAATCGTGCCAATTATCATTTTCTTTTTTGCTTTATAAGTAGATCCATAACCTATGGTATCTCCTTTTTTAATTTCTCTTACTTGTATAATTTTTGCCTTGAGAGAAATTACATGTGAGTAGCCATTATTTCTATCTAAACTGCAGTTACCTCCATAAAGAGAAATACCAGGTCTTACTAAGTCAAAATTATATTTTTTTCCAAGTAAAATTCCTGCAGAATTTGAAAGGCTTAATTTGATTTTAGGAAAGTTTTGAGTGATTTCTCTAAATTGTTTAAGTTGTTTTATGTTTTTTGCACTTTTTTTATTATCAGCACAAGCTAAATGACTCATTATAAGTACCACATCAGTATTTTTAATTAGTACTTCTTTGTTATTTAGCAGAAATTTTGTTTGATTTATATCAAAGCCGAGTCTAGACATTCCAGTATCAAAATGTAGAGCAATTTTTAGAGATTTTTTATTTTGGAGTGAAAATGATTCAGCTTTTTTTAATTGGCTTAAGTCATTTACAACAGGAATAATTTTATTTTTAAAAAATATCTTAGTATTATTATTGTTTAAACCATTGAGGACGTAGATGGAAATTTTTTTGTTTATTTTTCTAAGCTCTATACCTTCAGTTAGAGTTGCAACAAAAAAAACATTACATTTATTTTTTATAAGTGACTTTGCTATAGGCATTATTCCAAGACCATAGGCATCAGCCTTCACTGTTGCAGCTACCTTACAATTTTTAGATACTTGGTTTTTAATTTTTTTATAATTATTAATTATTGAATTAATTTTAACATCCAGAAAAGTATTTTGATCAATATTTCTTATTTCTTTACCAATGGATAACATAAAAAATTAATCGTAACTACTTGATTGTTCATTGCTTATAAAGTTTCCAAATCTAGTATATTTACTCTCAAAGCTTAGTTTTATGTTTCCAGTGGGGCCGTGTCTTTGTTTACTTATTAATAAATCAGCTTGTCCATGTATTTCTTCCATTTTTTGCTGCCATTCAATAAAATCTGCCGAACCAGGAGCAGGTGAATTTTTTTCAAGGTAATATTCTTCACGAAAAATAAACATGACAACATCTGAATCTTGTTCAATTGATCCAGATTCTCTTAAGTCTGATAGCATGGGTTTTTTATCTTCCCTCTGTTCTACCTGTCTAGAAAGCTGAGATAGTGCTATTATCGGAATATTCATTTCTTTAGCTAACGCTTTTAACCCTTGAGTAATTTCAGAGATTTCAAGTACTCTTGATTCATTTCTAGAATGTTTTGCCGGTCTTAAAAGTTGTAAATAATCTACTACTATTAATCCTAATCCATTTTTTCTTTTTAATCTTCTTGCTCTAGATGATAAGGTGGCAATATTTATTGCGGGAGTGTCGTCGATGAATAGAGGTATTTCCAATATATTTTTTGAAACATTTACCAATGTATCTACATCATTTTCCGACAAGTTACCTTTTCTAATTTCATTTGAACTTATTTTAGCTTGCTCAGAGAGTATTCTCGTAGCTAATTGTTCTGATGACATTTCTAGAGAAAAGAAAAGAACACTTGAGTCCTTGTTTTGTTTTTGATAAGCATTTTTAGCAACATTAAATGCAATATTTGTAGCCAAAGATGTTTTGCCCATAGAGGGTCTTCCAGCAATAATCAGTAAATCAGAAGGATGAAGACCACCTAATTTTTGATCTAGATCCCTAAAATCAGTAGATATTCCGACAACACTAGAATCATTCTCAAAAGCTTTATGCATTAGCTCTACAGCTTCTTCAATCGAAGACTTGAACGTTTGGACGTTATGGGATTGTGTTCCTTTTTCAGATATCTGATAAAGATCTTTTTCAGCCTCTTCTATTAAGTCCGAAGGGTTTGAATCCATATCACTTTCGATGGCTGAGAAAGAAAGCTTACCTCCTAGATTATATAGACTTCTCCTTACTGCCAGATCATAGATTATTTGAGCATAATTTTTCGCATAATCCAGAGATACAGCAGCATTAGCAAGTCTAGCTAAATAATTTGAACCCCCAATTTCCTCCAAACTTTTTTCAATTTCAAAATAGTTCTTCAAAGTTATTGGTGTTGCAATTTGCCCTTTTGCTACTATTTTATTTATTACCTCATATATTTTTTTATGAATTTCTTCATAAAAATGTTCTATTTCAATGATTTCAGAGATATCAAAAAGTATATCATTATTTAACAAGATTGCTCCCAGCAAGCCTTGCTCAGCCTCAATATTATGAGGCATTTCTTTTATTTGAGATTTACTAGGATTGATTTGAACTGTTGTTGACATTAAAATTTATATTAAAGCTTTGTTTGACTTTAAAGCTAGCAAATATATTAAAAAGATATTAACAGACAATGGTAATTGTTAATATATTAGAGAATAAGCTATAAGTTAAATTATATTAATAGCGTAAATATATGATTTTAAAGGAGTTGTGCTTATTTTTTGCTAACCACAACTTTGATTTTTGATTCTATTTCTTCATAAAGCCTAATAGTAACTTCAAACTCACCAATAGATTTTATAGGGCTTAAAATTAACATGTCAGATTTAACTTCTATTCCCTTTGAATAAAGAACGTCAATAATTTGTTTTTGTGTTATTGTCCCATAGAGAGCACCCTGATCATTAGCTTCACTAATAATATTAATATTAATTCCATCAATTTTTGATTTAGTTAATTTAGCCTCTTCAATCTTTTTTTGATTAGAAGCATTAATTTCAGCCATTTTTTCATTTAATTCATTTTTATTTCTTTTATTGGCAACAATGGCTTTTTTTTCTGGGATTAAAAAATTATTTGCATAACCATCTTTTACGTTAACTATATCGCCTGCTTTACCAAGCTTATTTAATGACTCGAGAAGAATAATTTCCATAATTATTTACCTGAATAAGGAAGCAAAGCTAAATAGCGAGCTCTTTTAATAGCAACAGCAAGTTCTTTTTGTTTTTTCATTGATATGTAGCTAATTCTTCGAGGTGTAATTTTTCCCTTTTCAGACAAATATCTTTTCAGGGGAGGAACATCTTTATAATTAAATTTTTGCTTTAATTCTTTTTTTGTCATTAATCTTTCTCTCTTAACATTGGTGAGGGAGTTTCTTCAAAATTTTTTACTTTGACTGACAGGTAACGAATAATATCACTATTAAGGTTTAGTTTAGAATTCAATTCATTAATCTTTTCATTAGACATTTCAATATTCATATATTCATAAAATGCTTTTTTATTATTTTTAATTGGATATGAAAGATTTTTTAGCCCCCAGCTTTCTTTGTAAATGACTTTGCCTTCTAGGTCGTTTATCATATTTTGGTGATTATTTATTGCAGTTTCAAGATCTGAACTGCTGAGATCTTGTCTTAGCATAAATACGTGTTCAAAAAGAGCCATAAGAAATAGTTGTTTTTATTGTTAAAAAAGGAATAAATATTCTATTATTTATATTAAAGCAAGAGTTCTTTTAGAATGAAAATATCTATAATTTTTCCTGGTCAAGGGTCTCAATTCGTTGGGATGGGAAAAGATTTTTATAACTCGTTTTCCGCAGCTAAAGCTGTTTTTTCAGAACTTGATAACTCCTTAAACAGATCCTTAATTGATATTATGTTTTCAGGAAATGAAGATGAGCTGAGAAAAACTATTAACTCTCAGCCATCAATAATGGCTACAAGCATTGCTATATATAATACAATTATTATTGAAGGCCTTATAGATAAAAAATCAATTGAAAGTGTCGCAGGACACTCTTTAGGTGAGTATAGTGCTTTAGTAGCTAACGATAGTATTTCTCTAAAAGATTCTATCAATCTTCTAGATGTTAGATCTAGGGCTATGCAGGAAAGTATGCCTATTGGAACTGGAGGGATGGTGGCAGTAATTGGAAAAACATACGCTGAAATTAATGAAGTGCTATCTGAATTACAAAAATATGGAAAGATATTTATTGCTAATGATAATGCAGATGGTCAAGTTGTATTAAGTGGGGAAATAAAAGCCATAGATTATGTGTATGAGAACTATAAAGAATTTAATATAAAAAGAGCAATTAAGCTACCTGTCAGTGCACCTTTTCACTGCGAATTGATTAAAAGTGCTGCAACAAAACTAGAAACTAGGATGATTAATCAAACTTTCAACAATTTCTCTTTTCCTTTATACTCTAATGTTACAGCTGAAGTATGTGATAATAAAACAATTAAGGATTTACTTGTAAGACAAATTGTTAGTAAAGTTAGATGGAGAGAGAGTATAGAAAATATGATTCAGGATGGTATAGACTATTTTATTGAAGTTGGTCCAGGTAATGTCCTTACAAATTTAATCAAAAGAATAAGTAAAGATGTGTCTGCAATCTCTATAAGTTCAGTTAATGATTTAGAAAAAATCAAGTCAATAAATTTTAATTTATGAAGAATGTTTTAATTACAGGAGCTACTGGAGGCATAGGATCGGCATTAATAGATATATTCTATGGAAATAAATACAATTTGTTTGTGACAGGAACTAATAAAGAAAAACTTAAATCAATAGCAAAAAATTATTCAAAAAATTTAGAAGTTTGTGCATGCGATTTATCAAATGATAATGAAGTTAATAATTTGATAAAAGAAGCTGAGCAATATTATGGAAGCATTGATATTCTTATAAATAATGCTGGTATTACTAAGGATAATTTAATTTTAAGAATTAATAATGAAGATTGGAAAAAAGTAATAGAAGTAAATTTAAATGCCAATTTTCTAATAACTAAACTCTCAATAAAAGGGATGGTTAAAAAAAGATGGGGAAGAGTTATAAATATATCCTCAGATGCAGCAAAAATTGGAAACCCCGGTCAAACAAACTATGTGGCTTCCAAATCGGCAATTGAAGGATTCTCCAGATCATTAGCAAACGAAGTAGCTTCAAGAAATATAACAGTTAATTGTATTTCCCCGGGATTTATCAAAACAAATATTTTAGATAGTATAGATCAGGCCAATTTGGAAGCTATGTCTAAGAATATACCCTGTGGAAGAATCGGGGATCCAAAAGATGTCGCTAATGCAGTATTTTTTCTTGCTTCAGAAGAATCATCATATATTACAGGACAAGTTATCCACGTTAATGGTGGCTTGACAATGTAATGCTTTACATATTACAAAAAAAACTAGAATTAATTAATAGGAGCTTTTATGAGTGAAGTAGCAGAAAAAGTAAAGAAAATCATCGCTGAACATCTTGGTATTGATGATATGGAGAGAATAACTGAAGATGCTAAGTTTATTGATGATTTAGGAGCAGATAGTCTTGATACTGTTGAGTTAGTTATGGCTTTCGAAGAAGCGTTTGACGTTGAAATTCCGGATGAAAAAGCAGAAACAATTCTTACTGTTGGTGATGCTATTTCCCATCTAGAATCTAAATAATACAATTAAAGTCAAAATAATTTAAGTGAAAAGAGTTGTAGTTACCGGAATGGGGATGGTGACTCCGCTTGGATGCGGCGTTGATCATAACTGGAATAAGATTATTGAAGGAAATTCTGGTGCTAGGAATATTTCAAGATTTAATGCCGAGAATTATAAATGCAGAGTTGCCTGTGAAGTTCCTTTAGGAGATGGTGAAAATGGAACATTTAATGAAGAAAATTGGATTGAAAAAAAAGAATTAAAAAAAATTGATGATTTTATAAAATATTCATTAGCAGCAAGTGAAGAATCTTTTGTTAGCGCAAAACTATCAAAGTTAGATGATAGTATATCTTTTAGATCAGGATGTATAATTGGATCAGGAATGGGAGGTTTACCTGGTATTGAGCAAACATCATTAGACTTTCATGGAGGAAAAAAAATTAGTCCCTTTTTCATTACAGGTAGAATTATAAATATGCCTTCAGGCTATATTTCAATTAAATATAACTTAAAAGGACCGAGTTATTCAACTGTTTCTGCATGTGCTTCAGGTGCGCATGCAATTGGAGAGTCTTTTAGGTTAATTCAAAATGGACATGCCGATATTATGGTAACAGGTGGATCTGAAGCTACAATTTGTCCAATAGCAATAGAAGGATTTACAGCTTGTAGAGCACTAAGTCTAAAATTTAATGATTATCCTGAGAAATCCTCTAGGCCATTTGATGACGAAAGAGATGGATTTGTAATGGGTGAAGGTGCAGGGACCATTATTTTAGAAGAGCTAGATCATGCAAAAAGAAGAGATGCAAATATCTTATGTGAATTAAAGGGGTATGGAATGTCTTCCGACGCATTTCACTATACATTACCCGAACCATCTGGAGAAGGTGCTTACAGGGCAATGTTAAATTGCATCAATGATGCAAAAGTATTTCCAGAAAATATACAATACATAAATGCTCATGGTACATCTACCCCTGCAGGAGATAAAACTGAAGTATTAGCTACTGAAAGAATTTTTAATCAATGTTCACAAAAGATCAACTTATCTTCTACTAAATCCCAGATAGGTCATCTTCTTGGAGCTGCTGGTGCAGTAGAGGCTATTTACTCTATAAAATCAATAAATGAGAGTTTATTACCTTGTACAATCAATTTAGATAATCCAATATCTTCATCAAAGATAAACTTTATTCAAAGAGGACCTATGCAAATAGAAGTTGATAATGTTTTATCTAATTCTTTTGGTTTTGGCGGAACTAATGTTTCATTAATGTTTTCTAAATTTAATGGGTAATAAAAAGAATAAGTCATTAATAATTATTATCTCATCTCCTTCTGGTGCAGGAAAAACATCAATTTGTAAAAATTTAATCAATCTAGATTCAAATATAAAACTTTCTGTATCAGCTACTACTAGATTAGCAAGAGATAATGAAGTTGATGGTAAAGATTATTATTTTAAAAATCATAGTGAATTTACAGATATGGTTAATCAAAATAAATTTTTAGAATACGCGAAGGTTTTTGACAATTACTATGGAACTATACGTCAATATGTTGATGATTATTTAGTTAATGGAAATGATGTATTATTTGACATAGACTGGCAAGGCGCACAACAAATAGTTAATTCAAATTATCCTAATATAATAACTATATTTATTATGCCACCTTCAAAAAAATCTATTGAAGAAAGACTTTTATTGCGGCAAAAAGATTCAGGTGATGCAATTGAAATTGTAAAGAGAAGGATGATGGAATACGAAACAGAAATAAGTCACAAAGGTGAATATAAATATATTATTGTCAACGAAAAATTAGAAAAATGCACAAGTGAAATTATTAAGATTATTAAAAAAGAGAGATCATAAATACTTATTTATTTTTCAATTTGATCTGAAAGCCTGCAATATTCCTCGATAGTTAAATTTTCTGCCCTATGGTTGATATTTATATTATTTAGCTTAATCATATTTTCATATTCTTTTAGACTTGATTTGATTTTTTTTCTTCTGTGTAAAAAAGCCTTTCTTAAAACTATTTCTAATTTATTTATATTGATGTTTTGATATTTTTTAATTGGAGAAAATTCCAATACTATCCCGTCTACTTTAGGTTTTGGATTAAATATTCCAGATGGAGCGATGAATAATTTCTTTATATTAAATCTAGATTGTGAAAATACTGATATTCTTCCATAACTTTTTGTGTCTTTTTTTGCAATAATTCTATCACCTAATTCCTTTTGAAACATAAGATACATTTTTTCATAAAAAGGTGGCCATTCTTCAAATTTTAACCATTTTATTAAAAGTTGACTGGAAATATTAAAAGGAAGATTTCCTATGATTATAGAATTACTCTTAATATTTAAATTTAGTAAATCAAATTTTAAGGCATCATCGTTGATGATTGAAATTTTTTTTCCTTTATATTTATTTAAGTACTTAAGAAGATCATAATCCTTTTCAATAAGTATTATTTTCTTATATTTTTTTTTTACAAGATACTTAGTTAACGCTCCTTTACCAGGACCAATTTCAATTAAACTTGTTTTTGAGTTAGATTTAATAGAGTTACTTAATTTTTTTAGGAAGTTCTCATCATGAATAAAGTTTTGACCAAGAGATTTTTTAGCCTTCATTCTATGTTATTTATATTCAATAGTTGCTTCAGATCTTAAATCTCTCAACATCTTACTGCTTTTTAAAGCAAGCTGTTTATCCATGATTAATTTTTCTGCCAATTCTCTCGTAATATTAGGGTCATTGCTTAGTAGTTCGTCTATTTCTTCATCAGATACTGAAGTTATTCTATAGTATAATCTGCTTATTAAGATTTGCCATGCAATGTCGTTATATAATACGTCATAAAACTGTTTCTGATTTATCTCATTAATTTTCATCATTTTGAAAAAATCTTCTTTCCCTATTCCTCTATTAGCAAAATATTGACTTTCATAATTTTTTAGGTCTTTTTCTTCAACTGCAATTTTATATTCTTCAATTTTTTCAGTTTTGAGTATGTTATCTATTAACTCGTCAACAATTTTATTTGTAATAATACCACTATTTTCTGGAGTTATTAATAATTGATTCATTATTGCAAAGATCTTAACTCTTTGCTCTATATCATAGTTGGTTATAACATTGTCATTAACAAGAATTGCTATTCTATTCTCATCCTCAGTAGCATGAATTTTTACGCAAAGAAAAAAAAATACGATAAAAGCAGTAAGAAAATTTATAATTTTGTACATAGTTTTATACTTCTGGCCCAAATAATTTTTTACTACCATAAGTTTTTGTTGAACCAAAAGGCTTTAAAACTATTGTGAAACTAATTCCGTCACTTTCATCAATATCTCTATCTTTAGTTAGGTCTTTATAGTAGTTAAAATTTACACCCAAACAATCATTTTCATATAAGATTCCATATTGATACCCGATATTATTTGCTGTGTCTAAATCTCTTGTGCCTGTGAAATTAAAAGAAAAATCATTTCCTAATTGAATGTTTCCTCCAATTCTAATTTGCTCTGATTCATCTGAATATTTCTTTGAAGTATAGTCATGATCTATAGCAAATCTAAATTTATCATAACCAAAATATGCATGTATATTCGATTCTTTAATATCATTATTTCTTCTGTCTATTTTCATGGTATTATTAATATATTTATTTGAGTCAAAAATTACCCTTGATGCAAATAAGTAATCTGATACTTCCTCTGATATATCTGATTTATTTTTATTAATCTTTGCAGATTGACCTAATGTAAGTTTTATATCTAAATTATTTTTAAGGTCTATGAACCACTCAAGCCCATAATTTACTCTAGGTCCGCTTTCCCAATTATTAAGGCCTGTTGCCCTATTGTGAGAAAAAATATTACTAGCATCTATCGATTGTGGTCCTGTATAATTATTATAAGGAGCCAATATAGGCATAAGAATTGGTCTAAGAGTCTGTGAATAGTTGGTGCTAGTTTTTATAAGAGGAAAAGATATTTTTGACCCAATTTGAGGAAATAATGCTATTGTATTTTCATCTTTTGTGCTTCCTTTAAAGTCTATCGAGGATGAGACCACTCTAAAATTAGCAATATTGTCAAATATAATACCTGTTTTTTTAGAAATACTATTTTTAGACCAATTAACTTGCGAGGAAGCCAGAGACGAATAAGAATTATCCAAGTTTTTATAATTTTTAAAGTCATTATGTAAGGATAAAGCTCCTCCGAAATTACTGTCATTAATATTATTTATATCAAAATTAATTTGTGGATAGAGATATTCCCACTGTTCAGATCCTTGGCGAGTTAGATGTTTGTAAGCATTTGACTCAATTGAAAAATTTGTATTATTGTTAGTTCTTGTAAAGTTGAATCCAGATTTATATACAGTTAAATCATTTAATTTCATTTTACGCATGTAAGTATCATTATTGCTTGTTTGAATATAAGTTTTTAAAGCTCCATAATTATTATTTATGTCAGCACTTGCAAAAAAATGATTTCTTGTTCCAAGATTATCATTATTATCATCAATGCTTGTATTTACTACAAAAGAGCCAATTTTGTTTAGGTGACGATAATCTATTTCATAGAAATTATTAGAGTTGCTTTGTATATTCGGAGTGAGAGTAATATCTTTATTGCCAGAGATATCATAAAAAAAAGGTAACGAAACAATATCACCTAGTTGATCATCTGTTTGAATAGTAGGCATTAAAAATCCCGTTCTTTTGTTAACACTTGGATCTGGGTGAGAAAAATAAGGTAAATAAAATACAGGAATATTAAATATGTGAATTCTTGCATGATCATAGTGGACTGTTTTTGTTTCCAGATTATGATATGCCTTATTAGCTTTAAGCTTCCATCCAGGACAATTTTTGATCAAATACTTATTTTTAAGGCAGGGTGTATACTCAGCATTAGAAATAATATTTATTTCGTCTCGTTTTATTATCTTGTTTCCAACTAATCTTGATTGATCTTTCAATCTAATCCTTGCCTTACTTCCGTTAAGATACGAGAAATCGTCAGACATAATCATTTTATCTACAAAATAATTATTTCCTAGTTTGTCATTAATAGTTATGTTTCCGCTAGCCTCTATCTTTTTTTCGTTTTTGTCATATATAACTTTATCTGCTTTTGAAGAGACTTCTTTTCCTATAATTAAGACATTGCCTTGAGCATTTATGATATTATTTTCCTTATCAAAAAACATCTGATCAGAAATAATTTTCATTTCCTGTTCAGCCATTAATTCATTATTTATTAAGATTAATAAAACAATGAATATATAGGTAATAAAATAAAAAATTTTTGTTTTTAATAAAGCCTTCATAAACTATCTTCCAACTAATTTAGGATACTTAAAGATTAATATAGATAGTAGCAACACAATAATTGGCATAATTGCTTTTGCAATTAGTGGGTTTATTTGAGAAGATGATCCTAAAGCATCTAGGAGGTTTGAAATAAAATATACAAAAAATATTAAAATAAAAGATATGATAAATGTTATAAAGAACTTATCATTTTGCTTTAATTTATATACTAGACTTGCTGATAAAACCAATAAACTTGCCATCAAAAATGGAAGAAAAGCTAAATTATAGTAATGAAGCTTAAAATCAACTGCAGAATATCCCAAATCTTCTAAGAATTCGATGAATTTGCCTAATCTCCAAAAAGAAATACTCATTGGGGAAGACAAGCTATCCGTAATATCTTCTAACTTAATATTCGTATGGTAATGAAAAATTTCCTCAAAATAAGAATCGCTAAATTTAGGTGATATTTGAACATTTTTCATTTCCCAATAACCTTGATTAAGTTTCGCAATATCACTATCTAATCGTCCTTGAAAAGCTCCATTTTTATCATACTCGAGTATCATAATATTAGAGAGAGTTTCACCTTCATCTTTAATATCTTTAGCAAAAAGAACACTTGATAATTCTCTATTGGCATTAAATTGTTTTAGCCATATCCCATTTTTTGTTATGGAGGCAAACTTGTCTATCCTATTTATATATTCATATTCTAATTCACTATATTTATCTTCAAAAACTGCCATTAATGGATTTAAAGTTGTTATAAAAAAAATACCAATCAAAATAAAAAGTATTATAGGAGATGTTAATATTGATCTCATTGATACTCCAGAAGAAGAAACAATTATTAATTCAGAATTTCTTATTAAAAACAAGAAGGCAAATAAAGATGAAAAAAATGATACAACTGGCAAAGTAAACATTGTAAGACTAAGGAAATTATAAGAACTTAATTGTATAACAATATGTAATGGCACTTCTTTATTGGTAGATTTTCTAAATTGTTCAATAAAGTCTCCAATAAATAATAAAAGAGCAAAAACAATAAAAGTTATCAAAAAAGAGAAAAAAAAATTTCTAAATAGATAAAGATTAATTTTTGAAAACACTTTATTTCCTAATCAATTTATTGTTTTCAGTATATAGTAAAAATAAGATAGTCATTATTAATATCAATGGAATAATATAATTTAGTAGATAAATTGAATTATTTTCAATTAGGAAATTTGCCATTCCAATCTCGATTATTTTAATTATAAATCCTAAAGTAGAGACAATAATTATAGGAAACAGCCAACTTTCATCAGGTCTTCTTGAAAGCTTCAAAATAAGCAACGGCATTAAGGATAAGCAAAATATATAAATTGGACTTACAATTCTATTATTAAGTTCTGCGAATTGCTCATGATCATGAGTATTGTTTTGTATTTTTTTTATTATATCTAAAGTTCTTAATTCATCAGCGTAAATGTGTTCTCCTCCTTTTTTTGAATAAGGAGAGAGATTTAAATCATATGTCTCAAAAGAAATCTCAGATATTTTTTTATTTGCTTTATCTAATATTTGTATATTACCGTTATATAATCTTAAGAACTTATTATCATCTTGAATTACTAATTTTCCACTTTCGGCAATATATGTATTAGGATTATTTTGATCTTTAAGATCATGAATTAATAATCCAGAAATTTTATTTTCATTTATCTTTTGTATAAATATTGTTAAAGTATCAACTGGAGATATAAATTTTCTTTCTTTTAAAGTCCCTAAGTGTATTCCTGTTGATCTAATATCTATAATTTTATGACGAATTTCGTTTAATGAATATGGTGTCAAATAAAGACTTAATGTTACTAAAAAAACAAATACAAGTGTAGCAAGTAAAAGAATTGGTTTAATTAAAATATTTTGATTTGATTTTCCAGCAGACCATAAAATGATTAATTCGCTATCACTTTTAAGTCTATTTAAAATAAATAAAATCGAGACAAAAAGAGCTATAGGAGTGGTAAGCTGAAAAGTATTTGGTAATAAGAGAAAAATATATGAAAAGTATGCAGATACCTCAAGGTTATCCTGAGTTAGCAAATCGAGATGTCTAAGGCTTTTGCCTAACCACAATACGCCTGTCAATAGAAAGGTAGTGAATAGAAAACTTGATGAAATTTCTTTAATTACGTATATTGTTAATCTTGACATTTTTTAAGTTATATCAATATTTTGCTAAAGGTACATAATACTATGGATATTCAATTTAACAATCTTCGACAGGAAAAAGATCATATAGGGTTAATTTTTTGTGATCAAAACTGTAGATTAATTGGCTATGGAAAAAAGCTAGATCAGCTGTCAAAAAAACAAATATCACGCATTATAAAAGGAGATGAGTCATTTCAAAACAGAAATTCTAAAAACTTTGATTATATTGTAGTACAGCAACCACAAAATCTTAAGCTTATAAAATTATATATTTTTAAACTTAAGAAGTACAAAGAATATTCAGTAAGAGATTTTCAAATCCTTGGAGGTCACTTACAATCTATTATTAAATTTTATAAGGAAGATAAAGCTATTATTTATCCTGATGGAATTATCTCTTCAAAAGTTAGCTTCATGAACTCAATTGGAGAGATGATGCTAGGCATTAAATTATCTTCATATGAATTTAACAAATATCATACAAAAAAAAATCTTACAAAAAAGAAGAATAGTAAAATAAAGATTCATTCAGCTCAATACAATAGAATTTTAAAAAACATAGAAAAAGTAGAAGCGATTGCAGCTGGTGTAAAATTAACTCGAGATCTTGTAACTGAGCCTCCAAATTTTATGACACCTCCAAAAATAGCCGAAAATGCAAAGTCATTAGAAGCATTAGGTGTTGATGTAAAAATTTTAGGCGAAAAAGAAATGAAGAAGCTCGGAATGGGTTCTCTTTTAGGCGTAGGCCAGGGAAGCATCCATGAATCTCAGCTAGTTATAATGAAATGGAATGGTTCAAAAAATAAGAAAAAGAAACCAATTGCATTTATTGGTAAGGGTGTTTCATTTGATACTGGAGGAGTTTCTTTAAAACCTTCAAATGGTATGGAAGAAATGAAATATGATATGGGAGGCTCTGCAGTTGTTATAGGGTTGATGAAGGCACTTGCAGGCAGAAAAGCAAAAGTAAATGCTATAGGTGTTGTTGGACTAGTTGAAAATCATATTGGCAGTAAAGCTCAAAGACCAAGCGATGTTGTTAAATCATATTCAGGACAAACAATTGAGGTCTTGAATACAGATGCTGAAGGTAGGCTTGTTTTAGCTGACGCACTTTGGTATACGCAAGAACAATATAAACCTGAAGTTATGATTGATCTTGCAACTTTAACTGGAGCTATAATCGTTGCTCTCGGTGATGAATACGCAGGTTTATTTTCTAATAACGATAAATTAAGTAAACAATTGACTGAGGCTGGAGAGATTGAAGATGAAAAATTATGGAGACTTCCTCTTAATGATCGTTATGATAAAATGCTTAATTCTCCTATTGCTGACATGCAAAATATAACAAATGGAAGGGGGCCTGGCTCAATTACAGCAGCTCAGTTTCTTCAACGTTTTGTTAATAAGGTTCCTTGGGCTCATCTAGATATTGCAGGCACAACTTGGACAAAGAAACCGATGCCTACTTCTCCAAAAGGCGCAACAGCATTTGGTGTTAAATTGTTAAATCGATTAGTATCCAAATATTATGAAGGAAAATAACCAAATGGCTATTGAGAGGACTTTTTCGATTATTAAACCCGATGCAGTGGAGAGAAATAAAATTGGAGAAATTACTGCTATGCTTGAATCTGCAGGATTAAGAATTGTTGCTTCAAAGAGAATTAAGCTTGAACAAGAAAAAGCTGCAGCATTTTATAGCGTTCATGCAGAAAAACCTTTTTTCCAGAGCTTATGTGATTTTATGTGTTCTGGGCCTATAGTAGTTCAGGTTCTTGAAGGTGAAAATGCAATTCAAAGAAATAGGGAGGTTATGGGAGCAACCAACCCCGAAGAAGCATCTGAAGGTACAATCAGAAAAAAGTTTGCATTGTCATTAGAAAAAAACTCTATTCATGGTTCAGATAGTTCTGAAAATGCTTTTATCGAAATTAATCATTTTTTTTCTAGTGAAGATATCATTTCTTAAGTGCGAGTTTAATTGCTTCAGGATATATTAAGTGTTCTTCTTTTAGAACTTTATTAGCAAGTGTGTGTTCTGTATCATTAATATCGATCATTACTTTTTTTTGAAGAATTATCTCTCCATCATCTATATTTTCATTTACGTAATGCACCGTACATCCTGAAAAGGCTTCTTTATTTTCAATGGCTCGACGGTGAGTATTAATTCCCTTATATTTTGGCAGCAAGGAAGGATGTATATTTAATATTTTTCCTGGAAATTTATCAATAAATTTTTTTGATAATATTTTCATATATCCAGCTAAACAAATTAGCTTAAGGTTATAAGGTTTAATTGATATTAAAATTTTTTCTTCAAAGTCATTCTTATCTTCAAAGTTATTGATATCTAAAATAATAGTATCTATATTATTTTCATATGCCAATTCTATACCTTTAGCATCAGGGTTATCAGAGAATACAACACTTATTTTGCCAGGAAAATTTAAATCTTTACTTATATTAATAATAGATTTTAGATTAGAGCCACGTCCTGATATAAATACACCAATTGGATCCTTAGTCATTAAATTTTAATCTACCAGTAAATTGAATTCTTTTTTTTGACTTATTTGAATTTATAAGTACTCCGATTTTGTCATAGTCCAACTTATATTTATTCATTAGGTTTTCAAATTTACTTAGTTTTGCTTTATCAAGGATTACAATCATTCCATAACCACAATTAAAAGTTCTTAACATTTCAGATTGGTTTATTCCATGGCTTTGAATCCATTTAAATATTTTTGGTACTTTCCATTTGTTTAGATCTATCTCAGCTTCAACATTATTTGTTAATGATCTTGGAAGATTATCTATAATCCCACCACCAGTTATGTGTGCACATGTTTTGATTAACTTTTTTGAAAATAATTCAAGTATAGGGTTAACATAAATTTCTGTTGGTTCAAGTAAAAGCTGACCAATAGTTTTATTTTTTTCTATTTTTTTATTTAGTCTAACTTTTTTTTCTTTAATTATTTTTCTTACCAAAGAAAATCCATTTGAATGTAGGCCTGATGATTTTATACCAATAATCAGATCATTTTTTTTTAATTTAGGTTTAATAGTTTTTAATCCACTTTTTACCCCGACACAAAAACCAGCAAGATCATATTTGTCATCAGCATCAATTCCCGGATGTTCAGCTGTTTCACCACCTAAAAGAGAGCAATTCGATTTTTTACAACCTTCTATAATACCTTTTATTATTTGAGTGCCCTTTAGCAGATTAAGTTTTCCAGTCGCTATATAATCAAGAAAAAAAAGAGGCTTCGCCTGATCAACAATCAAATCGTTTACACACATTGCCACCAAATCAATACCTATGGTTTTGTGATTATTCATCATATTAGCTATTTCTATTTTTGTTCCTACCCCGTCAGTAGCACCTACAAGAATTGGTTTTTTTATTGTTGGGTCAAGTGTAAATTGACCTGAAAATCCACCAATATTTGATTTTTTTAAATGTTTGTCTTTTTGTATTAATTTTTTAATTTGAGATACAAACTTATTACCTTTATTTATACTTACGCCTGAACTTGAATATGAAAATTTCTTCATTTGTTAATTATATATATGAATAATTATAGAATCACTACGCTTATGAAAGCTTTATTGTTTGTTTCTGTGAATATTTTATTTATTGAAAATAGCTATGCTGATTCATATTTTACTATCAAGAACATAGAAATAAAACTAGAATTTGACAAAGATAAGGATATAAGAAATCTAGCTATTGAAGAAGCTCAATTAAAAGCGCTAGTCGGATTATCTGAAAAACTATTATCTCCAAAACATTTTGAAGTTTTTTTATCCAACATGAATAAGGATGAATATTCTTATCTAGTTGAAAGTGTTGAGTTTGTTGATGAAACTATTACAGACAAATATTATAAAGGTATATTTAATATAAATTTTAATCCCTATAAAATTCGTCAATATTATACTTCTAGAGCGTTGCTATTTTCCGAAGTTAAATCTAAAGAAATAAAAGTTTTTACAATTCTTGATAAGCAAGATAGTTTTTTTATTTTAAATAACATTTGGAACACTAAGTGGATAGAATCTAAGGATGAAAAAGATACTTTAAAACTTAAAATAAATATATTTGATTATAATTCATATAAAGACATATCTTTAGATTCATTTTTAAGTGGAAATTTTGATCATCCTGATCTACTTGAAGATTCTTCAAATATAGTCTTTATATGGTGTGAGCCAAAATTAATCTCTGGTGGCAATATAGAATTTAATATCATTTCAAAGATAATAATAAATAATAAAAATACAATTTTAAGATCTACTTACACCGAAGAGTATAATCTTTATAAAGATAATATGCTTGTTTCAGCAATAAATGATTTAAAAGAAAAAATATTAATTAACTGGGTAGAATCCACTGCACAAGAAGATAATAAAACACAATATAAATTCAAATTTAATTTCAAATCAATAAATGAATGGGTTTCGTTGAAATCTATAATTGAAAGAATTGAATTGATTTCAAATTATTATATTTTGTCCTTTGATTTAAATAACATAGAAGGAATTATTGAATTTCATGGTGACAATAATAAGTTCGAACTTGTTTTGTCTCAAAATAATATTTTACCTGTTGACCTAGGAGATAATTATAAGATTCAATTTTTACAATGATAAAGAAGATTCCAAATATATTATCAATTTTAAGAATAATATTGATTCCACTTGTAGCATGGTTTATTTTATTTGATTATTTCTTATACGCACTTATTACAACATTATTTATCGCCCTCAGTGATTTTTTAGATGGATTAATTGCAAGAATATTTGATGCACAAAGTGAAATAGGTTCATATCTTGATTCAATTGCAGATAAAGCTTTTATTATTTCTGCTTATATGTTGATTGGAACTCAAGATCTATTGCCTATTTTTGTAATAATAATTGTTATTTCAAGAGATATTATAATCATGGGAGCTTTTGCTTTATCTTTTGCAATAAATCAAAAATTAGATATCAATCCAATAAAAATTAGTAAAGTTAACACTTTTTTACAATTTACTCTTATAATTTTAGTATTAGTTAATAATATTGGAATATATAATTCCATCTATACATTTAATTATTTAATAAATTTCGTTATGTATGCAGTCATCGCAACAACAATAATATCATTATTGTTTTATATAAGACATTGGCTAAATTATAATTAAGATGTATGACAGGACAGTTAGTTTTTAATTTAACCAATATTAAAAATTTTAATTTAGAGGATTTTTATGTTAACGATAATAATCTGGAAGCTACAGAATTAATTAAGTTATGGCCTAATTGGTTTAATGGTGCCATTGTAATTTATGGGCCAGAAAAATCTGGTAAATCTCATCTTGCAAATATTTGGAAAAAAATTGCGAATGCAAGCATTTATAATTTAAAAGATGACTTTTTGCTATCTAATATAAATACAAAGGAAAATTTTGTTTTAGATAATTTTCATCATTTATCTGAGCATGATGAAGAAACCTTTTTTCATATCTACAATCAAACATTAAATAATAAGAAAACTGTTATGATTACAGTGGATAAGAATAAATTTAATAGAATAAATTTAAAAGATTTAAAATCTAGGTTTAACTCCTTTTCATCTGCTACAATAAATCCACCAGATGATAATCTAGTAAATGCTTTAATTGTAAAATTTTTTAGAGATCAGCAAATTAATATAGACCCCTTAGTCATAGCATTTATCGCTAAGAGGATTGAGAGAGATTATGGTGCAATTTTTAATTTTCTAAAAAAGATAGATAATCTATCCTTAGAAAATAAAAATAAAGTGAGTATTCCATTTTTAAATAAGTTTATTGATTTCTAGAAATTTATTAAAATCATTTATTTTAGAATTAAATTTTTTATTTTTATTATCTATCTTTAATAACTCTAATTTTTTCTTCCTTACAACCTGGATTATTACTTTATCTGATATAACCCAATTTCTAGGGATATTTATTTTTTGAGCAGTTTTTTCTCTCCATTCTGAAATAGTTTTTAATAATTTTAATTCATTTTTTGAAAGTGTTTTAGATTTAATTCTTTTATATGCATCTTTTATATTAAAAATATTTTTTATTTCTTTTAATTTATTAATTTCAATGTTTAATTTATTTGTCTGTTTTTTTTTCTTAATCTTTTCTATAATTACTTTATAAATTTTTGGAAGAAACTTTACATCATTTTCTGCATAATTTATTTGAGATTTAGAAAGAGGTCTTTTATCCCAAGGTGATTGCTGACATCTCTTTGATAATTTTATTTTAAATAATTCTTCAACAAGACTAGTATAGCCAATATTATTGTTATCAGAAACTAATCCATAAGCTAATTGAGTATCAAATATTGGCCATACAACTAAATTAAAATTATGAAGTAAAACTTCGATATCTTGTCTTGCTGAGTGGATAACTTTCAATATATTTTTATTTTTGAGGATATTTTTAAACTGTTCAAAGTCCATTTGATTTTTTGACATCATATCTATTAAATAGGATTTTCTTTGCGTTCTGATTTGTACAGTACACAGTAAAGGCCAGTAGGTTTGATCTCTCAGAAATTCAGTATCTAGGTAGATAATTTTCTGTTTTATTAAATTTTTACATAAAATTTTTAAGGATTTATTATCTTGGACTATTTCCATAAATCAAACTATATATGATCATATTGGTTATAAAATGAATAAATATAGAACACACATATGCAATCAACTTAGAGAATCAGATGCTGGTAAAAATGTAACAATTTCTGGATGGATTCACAGAAAGAGAGATCACGGAAATCTTCTCTTTGTTGATTTAAGAGACCATTATGGGGTCACTCAATGTGTAGTTGATAAAACAAATGAAAAACTTCTAAAAATTATTGATGATCTTCGTTCAGAGTCAGTAATTCAGATTTCTGGAACAGTAGTTAAGAGAGATGAGGAGACAATAAATCTATCATTAGAAACTGGTCAAATAGAGGTTTCAATTGAGAAGCTTGAAATTTTATCTAAAGCAGAGGAATTGCCAATGCCAGTTTTTGGTGATCAAGAATATCCTGAGGAAATAAGGTTAAAATATAGATTCTTAGATATAAGAAGAGAAGAATTACACCAGAATCTTATTTTGAGATCTTCAGTGATTTCTTTTATCCGAGAACAGATGACAGATTCAGGATTCCTTGAAATGCAAACACCCATTTTGACAGCTTCAAGTCCTGAAGGTGCAAGAGATTATCTTGTGCCGAGCAGGTTGCATCCAGGTAAATTTTATGCTTTACCTCAAGCACCTCAACAATTTAAGCAACTTATTATGGCTGGTGGTTTTGATAAATATTTCCAAATCGCACCTTGTTTTAGAGATGAGGATGCAAGGGCAGATAGAAGCCCAGGAGAATTTTATCAATTAGACATGGAAATGTCTTTTGTTGAACAGGAAGATGTATTTAACGCTATAGAGCCTGTTTTATATAATGTATTTAAAAAGTTCTCTAAATATAAAATTTCTAAACCTCCCTTTCAAAGACTTACATATAAGGAGTCAATGAGTAAATATGGGACTGATAAACCTGACCTAAGGAATCCAATAGAGCTTTGTGATTTGACTAATGAATTTAATTTAGACGAAGTTAAATTTGATGCATTTAAGAAAATAATTGCAAATGGAGGAAAAGTTATTGGTATTCCTGCTCCAGAAAGTGCTAAGAAACCTAGGAGTTTTTTTGACTCACTTAATGATTGGGCAAGAAAAGAGATGAATGCACCTGGCCTGGGTTACATTATACTTGAAGAAGAAGGTGGTAACTTTAAAGGGAAGGGTCCAATAGCAAAATTTATTCCAGACAATGTTATTGAAGAAATTTGTAAAAAGGGGAAATTAAAACAAGGAGACTCAATCTTCTTCTCATGTGCAGATGAAAAAGGAGCTTTTGAGTTAGCTTCATTTGCTAGAGATAAAATAGCTAATGAATTGAACATTACAGAAAAAGAAATCTTTAAATTTTGTTGGATCGTAGATTTTCCCATGTATGAAATTAATAGAGATACTGGAAAAATTGATTTTAGTCATAATCCTTTCTCAATGCCACAAGGGGGGATAGAATCTTTAAATAATAATGATCCGTTAGAGATCCTTGGATATCAGTATGATATTGTATGTAATGGTATTGAATTATCTTCTGGTGCAATCCGGAATCACTTACCTGAAGTGATGTTTAGAGCATTTGAAATTGCTGGCCATTCAGAAGATTATGTAATGGAAAAATTTGGTGGGATATTAAATGCATTTAAATATGGCGCTCCTCCTCATGGTGGTATAGCGCCAGGAATTGATAGAATTGTTATGCTTTTAGCGGAAGCGAAGAATATTAGAGAAGTAATACTCTTTCCTATGAATCAACAAGCTCAAGACTTAATGATGGACGCACCTGCTAACGTGCCAGAAGACAATCTTAGAGATTTAAATATATTAACTATTGAGCCTAAAGAAGATTAAGAACATCCAGTTGTTGCTCCACAAGTATCACACTTTAAGCAAGTTCCATTTCTAACAAGTGTAAATGACGAACATTCAGGGCATGCATCACCTTCATAACCCATCATTTTAGCTGCCTGGACTCTATTTAATGGTTGTTGATCAGAAACATTATTGCCTACAACAGAACCATTGCTCAATTCTGGTTCAGGAGAACTATAATGAGCCGGTCCACTAGTAGAATTAATAACCATTAAATTTTCCTGTCCTCTCAAATAGCCTTGGCTAGACATCTTCTTAACTAGTTTCCACGGGATTTCATTATTTTTCAAGGTACCTTCTTCAGCTCCAGTTCCTAGAGAAAAATCTACATCTGTATTATCTGCATGCGCAAGATCATTTCTTCCCAAATATGATACAGCTAGCTCTCTAAATACATAATCAAGAATTGATGTTGCATTTTTAATTCTATTATTACCTTGAACAACTCCAGCAGGATCAAATCTAGTAAATGTGTAAGCCTCTACATATTCCTCTAAAGGAACTCCGTATTGAAGTCCTATTGAGATAGCAATAGCAAAATTATTCATTAAACTTCTTAGAAAGGCTCCTTCTTTATGCATATCAATAAATATTTCACCTAAGCTTCCATCTTCATATTCACCAGTATGTAAATAAACTTTATGACCCCCAACGATCGCTTTTTGGATGTAACCTTTACGTCTATCAGGCACCTTGTTTCTTGAGCCATAAACTATGGAATGGGCAGCCTCTTTAGCGACAGCAATAGTTTTTTCAGTAGGAGAAGGTAATTCTTTTGAAATATCTTCCTCTATACTTTCATCTTCAACAAGTTTTGAAGCAAGTGGTTGACTTAGTTTAGAACCATCTCTGTATAGAGCGTTTGCTTTGGTGCCGAGTTTCCAAGATAGCAAATAAGCTTCCATACAGTCTTCTACATTTGCATCACTTGGCATGTTAATAGTTTTAGAAATTGCTCCAGAAATAAATGGTTGGGCTGCAGCCATCATTCTTATGTGACTTTCAACAGAAAGATACCTCTTTCCAATCCTTCCACATGGGTTCGCACAATCAAATACACTTAAATGATCTTCCTTGATATGAGGGGATCCCTCAAGAGACATTGTTCCACAACAGAATATATTTGCCTCTTCAATTTCATCATTTGAAAACCCAAGTGAAGCTAGCATATTAAAATTCATATCAGATAATTGGCTCTCATTTAATTTTAATTTTTTTAAACAAAATTCTCTACCAAGTGTAAACTCATTAAATGAAAATCTTATATCAAAGACATTTTTAAGGTTTTGCTCAAGCAGATCAATCTCCACTTCAGTAAATCCTTTTTCTTTAAGTGTCTCATGATTAATATTAGGCGCATCTTTTAATGTTCCGTGTCCAACAGCATAATTTATAGTTTCAGAAACTTCATTTTCAGTGTATTGAAGTTGCTTCAATGCTTCTGGAACAGTTCTATTAATAATTTTAAAGTAACCACCGCCAGCTAATTTTTTAAACTTCACCATTGCAAAGTCAGGTTCGATGCCAGTTGTATCACAATCCATTACTAGTCCTATTGTTCCTGTTGGCGCTATTACTGTCGTCTGGGCATTTCTATATCCATATTTTTGACCTTGTTGGTAGGCTTCATCCCAGATTTTTTGTGCTTCAATACCCAATTTAGTATCTCGTAAGTCATTTACTTCGAATGGGACAGGATTAATATGTAATTGTTCATATTCGTCTTTGAATCCATAGGCAGCCCGTCTATGATTTCTCATGACTCTTAGCATACTTTTAGAATTTTGCTGATATCCTGGAAATGGTCCCTGCTTAGATGCTATTTCTGCTGAAGTGGAGTATGACATTCCAGTCATCAATGAAGTTATTGCAGCACAATTTGAACGGCCTTCATCACTATCATAAGGAATGCCTTTAGACATCAAGTAACCGCCAAGGTTTGCATAACCTAGTCCAAGTGTTCTATATTCGTAAGAAAGTTTAGCAATTTCTTTTGAGGGAAATTGAGCCATCATAACAGAGATTTCTAAGATTAATGTCCATATTCTAACAGCATGCTTAAATAAGTGAGTATCAAGACATTTATCCTCATTCATAAATGTAATTAGATTTAATGAAGCGAGGTTACATGCAGTGTTGTCAAGAAACATGTATTCAGAACATGGATTTGAAGCTCGAATTTCTCCGCTTTCTGGACAGGTATGCCAATCATTAATAGTTGTATGGAACTGAATTCCCGGATCAGCACACGCCCAAGCAGAATAACCAATCTCATCCCAAAGATCTTTGGCTTTAATAGTTTTATTTATAGAATTATCAGTTCTATTAACAAGATTCCAATCTTTATCTTCTGTTACGGCATTTATGAAGTCATCTGTTACACGAATAGAATTATTTGAGTTTTGACCTGACACAGTTACGTACGCTTCTGAGTCCCAATCTGTATTATATGTATCAAACTCTATAGATTTATAACCCTGCTTTGAAAAATGTATAACACGCTGGATATAATTTTCTGATACTTCATTTTTTCTAGCTTCTATAATTTCTCTTTTTAAAGCTGGATTTTTATTAGGATCGAAACAACTTTCACCATCGGCCTCACAATTATGACAGGAATTCATAATTTTTTTTAGATGTCTGGCACAGATTTTTGATCCAGCCACCAGTGCAGCAACTTTCTGTTCTTCAGTTACTTTCCATTTAATAAATTCTTCGATATCAGGGTGATCAATATCAACAACTACCATTTTTGCAGCTCTTCTAGTTGTTCCACCTGATTTTATGGCACCAGCTGCGCGGTCACCTATTTTTAAAAAACTCATCAAACCTGAAGATTTTCCTCCACCTGAGAGACCTTCTGATGCACCTCTTAAATTTGAAAAGTTTGTTCCAGTTCCTGACCCATACTTAAAGAGCCTTGCTTCCCTTACCCAAAGGTCCATTATCCCACCATCATTGACTAAGTCATCATCGATGCTTTGAATAAAGCATGCATGAGGTTGAGGTCTTTCATAAGAACTTGAAGATCTAGTTAGTTTTGAATTTTCGTGATCTACATAAAAGTGACCTTGGGAAGGTCCATCTATTCCATAAGCCCAATGAAGACCTGTATTGAACCATTGGGGGCTATTTGGTGCTACCATTTGCATTGCTAGCATGTATCTGACCTCATCAAAAAAAGCTTTTGCGTCATCTTCAGACGAAAAATAATTACCCTTCCATCCCCAATAAGTCCAAGCTCCAGCTAACCTATCAAATACCTGCTGAGAATTTTTTTCTGAAGAAAACGATAGATCTTCAGACTCATCATCTGCGATACGAGGTGATAGCCATGATGGAACATTTCTTTCCTCGTTTCTTTTTACCTTATTCGGAACTCCTGCTTTTCTGAAATATTTTTGTGAAAGTATATCGCTAGCAACTTGACTCCATCCTTCAGGAACATCAAAATCCTCTAATTTAAAAACTAATGAACCATCGGGGTTTAAAATTTCAGTTGATGCCTTTTTAAACTTAATTTTTTCATATGGAGATTGTGTATCTTTAGTGAATTCTCGATTTATTTTCATTTACTATCCCTTCAAAATTAATACTTACGGACTACAGGACTGATTCAAGGATTTTAATTATTTTAATTAATGGCCTCGACCGGTCTTGCCAGAATGCTTTTTTGAGCTGTTTCTAGATTGTTTATAATTAATTATTCGAAAAATGAAGTCAACATATTGTGTAAATTATTTCTGTAAATACTACATGGTGTGTTTTGTCTGTGATTAGTTTTTAAAAAAATCAACAATTTCAATTAGTTAAGAAATTCTAGTAAGGCTTTATCTGTTGAAAAAAATGTGAATTCATCATATTTCTATATTAATGATTACAGAAATCTTTACTTGGTGGAACAGACAGACTCTCGGAACTAGAATTTGGTCTTATTTCAATGGTTATTTTGAAGGTGAAGACAATCATGGAAATAGATATTTTTCTAATAAAGATGGAACAAGAAGATGGGTTATTTACAAAGATCAAGTAGAAGCGACCACTGTTACGCCTGAGTGGAATAATTGGCTAAGATTTACCTCTATTAAAAAACCAGTAGATGGAGAGAAATACGATTGGCAGATTGATCACAAACAAAACCTAACTGGCACAGAGAATGCATTTTCACCACAGACTCATTCCAATATTAGAGATCGTAAGAAAAAAGTTGATTATGATAGATGGTTTCCTAAGAATTAATTTTCTTCTTTTTTTGACATTCATATTTCCATTTGTAGATACACTTGAAGCAGAAAATATTCTGCTTGGTCCATTAATTAATTTAAATCAAATTGAACCATCCTATGAATCATTAGACGAAAAATTATTAGAAGATGGAGTAAACATAGAGCCTTCTGATGATAATATTTTTGAGGAAGGGGAAAAATTAAGCTATGCATCGATAAGTATTTTGAACAAAATTACTGCAAATGTTGAAAGTCTAGATATTAGATTAAAAAAAAATCATAATTATGAAGATTTGAGAATTTACCCCATAGATTGCTATTTGAGCAGCCCAGAAGACAAACCTGAAACAGCAGTATATCTAAATATTTATCATAACTCTAGAAACGAAAAGTTATTTTCTGGTTGGATGTTAAAGACACTCCCTTCGATTTCATCAATTGAGCATCCTATATATGATATCTGGGTAAATAAGTGTTATTGACTAAAGCGAGGTTATATTATTTTCTAGCCAATTAATTGAAACAGAGCCAATCTTGAACTCTTTAGATAATAATATTTTTTTATGTAAATTAATATTTGTATCTATCCCATCAATTACTATTTCATTCAACGATCTTAAAGCCCTTTTAATTGCATGATTTCTTGTACGTCCGGTTGCAATCAATTTAGCTAATAAGTTATCATAGTAATGAGGAACTTTATAACCAGAGTAAATAAAGGTATCTAATCTAATTCCATTGCCAGCAGGAGGATGGAATAAACCTATAGTGCCAGCTGAAGGTTTAAAATCCTCAGAACCTTCAGCATTTATTCTACATTCGATAGAATGTCCTAAGGGTTTTACATTTTCTTGAGTAGTAAATATTTTTTCACCATGCGCCACGCAAATCTGCTCTCTAACAAGGTCTATTCTTGTTAACATTTCTGTAATAGGATGTTCAACTTGAAGACGAGTATTCATCTCCATAAAATAAAACTCTCCATCTTTATAGAGAAACTCTAATGTTCCTAGACCAAGATATTCCATTTTTTGCATAGCATTTACACAGATTGAAAATAGTTTTTCTTTTTTTTCATTATCGATTCCAGGCGCAAGAGCTTCCTCGATAACTTTCTGATTTCTTCTTTGGATAGAACAATCTCTTTCGTGTAAGTGAAGGAAGTTTCCATGCTGATCGCAGATTACCTGAACTTCAATATGCCGAGGAGAGTCGATAAATTTTTCTATATAAATTGCATCATTTCCAAAAAATGAGAGGGCTTCTTGTTTTATAATAGGTATTGTCTCTCTTAATTCAATTTCACTTTGAACTACCTTCATTCCTCTTCCACCACCTCCCGCACTTGCTTTAATCAGCACAGGAAAGCCAATTTCTTTGGAGATATTTATTGCCTCTTTTTCACTTTCAATAGCCTTGTCAGAACCTGGAACAGTTGGGACTCCAAACTCTTTCATTATTTTTTTTGCTTGAATTTTATCTCCCATCGCCTGAATATGTGAGTGTTTAGGTCCTATAAAAGTTAATTTATGATCCTCCAACATTTTCGCAAATGATGGGTTTTCTGATAAAAATCCATACCCTGGATGAACTGCTTGAGCTCCGGTAATTTCACAAGCAGAAATAATTGAATGTGCATTAAGATAACTTTTATTGACTGGGTTAGGGCCTATACAAACACTTTCATCTGCAATTCTAACATGCATCGATTCTGAGTCAGCTTCGCTATGAATTGCTACAGTAGATATTCCAAGTTCTTGACAAGCTCTGTTTATTCTAACCGCTATTTCTCCACGATTAGCAATCAATACTTTATCAAACATTTATTCTATTAGCATTAAAGGTTGACCAAACTCTACAGCTTGCTCATTTTCTACTAAGATTTTAACAATTTTACCCTGTAGGTTTGATTCAATTGGATTCATTGTTTTCATTGCTTCAATAATTAGTAATGTTTGGCCCGATTTAACTGAATCACCTTCATTAACAAATTTATTCGCCCCTGGTTCAGGCTGAAGGTATATTGTTCCAACCATTGGAGATTTTATTGCCCTAGGATCATTTTTATAATCTACTTCTTTTTGGGACTCTAAATTTGTGCTTACTTGAGCGGGAGTTGTTTGGGAAACTATTCTAGTTCCCTCTTTGGAAACAGATACTGCAAAGTCTCCTTCTTTATAAGATATCTCAGTAAGGCTTAGTTCTTCAAGTAGTTTTGCTAGTTCCTTAATAGGGGCTTTATCAATATTCTTTTTTGCCATAATAATTATGTTTACATTAATTTATTAATTCCATCAATAGCGAGTAAGTAGCCATTTAATCCAAATCCACAAACAATACCATTTACTCCCTTGCTAATATAAGAGCTATGCCTAAATTCTTCTCTAGTGAAAAGGTTAGAAATATGTACTTCAATTTTAGGAATTTTAATTGCCAAGAGAGCATCTAGAATAGAAACGGAGGTATGTGATAATCCACCAGCATTAACAATAACTCCATTCATTGTTTTATCAGCTTTTTGAATTGAATTAACTAATTCTCCTTCACTATTAGACTGAAAAAAACTTACATCAATACTTAAATTAAATTCTTGAATATGATTTTTTACAATCATTTCTAAATCTTTTAATGATTTTGTTCCGTATACCTCTGGCTCTCTATCACCTAGTAGATTTAAATTAGGACCGTTTATAATTATAATCTTCTTATTGGACACGACTCAAGACTCCTGATTTAGCATATTACTTATTGTATTTAACAAATCATTAGCTCGATACCACTCGGTTGTATTTTTTTCAATATTTTTTAGACTTTTAGCTATAAATTGATGTGCCATCTCATAATTGCCGGTTAAATAATGTCTTTCAGCAGTAGCATACTCAGCTAAAGGTATATTTTTGGTTTCAGCATATGCTTTTGCCAAGAGATACCATGAGTATGTATTTCTTGGATTTAATCGAAGGGACTTTTTTAAGAGTTTTATACTTTCAGGGTAGTTTGTCTCATTAATATCTGCAAGATGGTAGTTTCCTATCATCATGTAATATAAATCATTTTCTTCATCAAGAAATTCTATAGATAATTTTTGATGCTCAATTGCTTTCTTATAGTCATGTTTAGAAAAATATATCTCTCCAACTAGCTCTCTAAAAAATGGATTCTCAGGGTTTTTTGCAATTAATTCGTTCAGTAAATTAATTGAATTTAAATGATCCCCTGAAAAATAGCTAGCTACTGCCTTAGCGTATTTATCAATATCTTTATCAGATTGGTAAACTGCATATGTTTCTTCCCCAGTATGAGTAAATCCAAATAATTTAGCTTTTAAGAACAAAAATTCTTCTTGTAAATCTCTATCTTGTTTGAATTCACATCCATTATATTGATTTACTAAAGCAGATTTTACCCAAGTAGTTCGATCAGTAATCGTTGGATGAGTGGATCTATAGCTTGTATGCTCAGAGGAATTTGGAATAGTTTTATTTAATTTATTCAAAAAATTTAAAAAAAACTTTCCATCTATATTATTATTGCAAAGCAATTTAATAGCAGCTTGATCAGCTGATGCCTCTTGAGTTCTGCTGTAGTAAGTGAAACCATCCTGAACACTCGCAGAACCAACCATTAATGTTGCCATTCCAGTTTCTGCAGCGCCACCAAGAATCCCAAGAATTCCTAAAACATATATTGGAATTGCTCTAGAACCTAAGTTACCAATTTCTTGTTTGGTTCTAAAAACGTGACCTCCCAATATATGAGCTAATTCATGAGCTAATACAGCTGCATATTCTCTATAATCATCAGAAGATATAAGTATTTCAGTATTTATGAAGAGGTTATTCCCACTAGTTACAAAGGCATTAATCTCTCTGCTTTTAATAAAATAGTATTTTATTTCATCATGATCAATTTCTGCATTCTTTAATAATGTGCTGGTGATTTTCTTTGTAAAATTTTCAAGTTCTACGTCTCTAATTATTTCAAGTGAGTGCGAGTTGCTTGATATAAAAGAATAAAAAAAAATAATTACTATAAACAACTTCAGCTTTATCACTTAGGTTTGCCACCATCCTGTTTTCTTATTTTTAATTTCTTTTATAGGAGACACAATTTTTTCAGTTTTTGATTTAACAATTTTTTTCTTTTTTTTCACTTTCTTGGCATTAGATTGATCTTTCCCAATTTTATTTTGAGATTTTTTTATTGTAGGATTCCCTTTTTTTTCTTTTGTGCTTTTTATTATTTCAATCTTTGTATTTCCAATGCTTTTGTCTATCTCGAAAGAAATATTAGCTTTATAATTCTCTCCAATTTTCTTTAATTCATTTTTGTAGGTATTTTCAATTGCATTAAGTACCGATGGACTTATTTTTACTACAACATTTTTATTTTTATTAGAATTAAAGTAATCTTTTATATTATATATTGTTTTTAACGCACATGACTCAATGCTTAGATCCGAGGTCCAAGTTATGAAACTTTGCCTTAATCTTTGTCTAGACATTTCTAAGAGTCCAAATTGGCTTATTCTAGAAATTTGTATTCTTGCCCGGTCATTTTTTATATATTCTTTTACTTTTTTTTCTACAGTCCTGTTATTTCTCATTTCGTACATATCAATGAAATCTATAACAATTAAACCTGATAAATCTCTTATCTTAATTTGTTTACTAATTTCTTCAGCTGCTTCAACATTTGTTTTTAATGCAGTTTTTTCGATATTCCTCTCCTTTGTTGCTCCTCCAGAGTTAACGTCTATCGCAACTAGTGCCTCAGTCGGATTTATAACAATGTATCCTCCAGATTTAAGCTTAACTTCTGGCTCAAACATTCTTAATATTTCTTTTTCAACCCCATATTTTGAAAAAATGGGAACTTTACTTTTATATTGTTTTACAAATTTTGAATATGTAGGAAGTATTTGTGACATATATTTTTTAGTTTCAGTGAAAGCTTCAGCTCCTTCTACATAGATAGTTTTTATATCTTTGTTATAAACATCCCTGACAATCCTTCTCAATAAATTTCCCTCTTCATGTATTAAAGCTGGTGCTATTGCCTTTTCAGTTTCTTTAACTATGTTAACCCAAAGTTTGTGAAGAGAATTGTAATCTTTTTTAATTTCATTTTTTGTTTTATTTAATCCAGCAGTTCTTACAATCAGTCCCATCTCTAAAGGAATATTTAACTCTTCAATAATTTTTTTGATTTTATTTCTATCATCAGAAGTTGAAATTTTTCTTGATATACCTTTTGTTTTAGTTGAATTAGGCATAAGAACAGAATATTTCCCAGCCAAGGATATATAGGAAGTTAATGCCGCTCCCTTATTCCCTCTTTCTTCCTTAACAACCTGAACAAGTATTAATTGCCCTGGTTTTATTACTTCTTGAATTTTATAAGACCTATATAGTTTTCTTTTTAGAGAAGACTTATTCCTTCTCTTTAGTTTGTTCTTGGTTTTAATATTTTCTTCTTCTTTAAATTCTTTGATATTACCGTCAACTCCTTGATCTTCATCTTCTGCTATATTTCCATTTACTTCGTTATCATCACTTTCAATGATATTACCATTAATCCCCTTATCAACTTTCTCACCTTCTTTTTCGATATCTTTAAATTCTGTATCATTATTGTAATGATTATGACTTGTCTCAACTTCTGCTTCAGCAGCTATTAGAGCGTCTCTATCAGCAACAGGTATTTGAAAATAATTAGGATGAATCTCTCCAAATGCTAGAAAAGCATTTTTTTCATTTCCTATTTCAACAAATGCCGCTTGCAGGGAAGCCTCAATCCTTGAAATTTTTCCTAGGTATATGTTGCCTTTTTGATTTTTTTTTAGTTTAGATTCGTATTCAAAGTCATCTAATCCATTTTCTCCAATAAGGGCAAACTGTGTTTGTTCGGAACTCGATCCGTCAATGAGTAATCGTTGAGACATTTAGTGAAACCTTTCAAATTGAGTGCTGCTTTAAATGCAGAGGAATATTTATTAAGTTTTGATACAATCATCATAATAATGCTTATCTTTTATATTTTATGTCTTAATCTTTATATGCTGCGTTAACAAATATCAACTATTTTTAAAAATCCCCAAATCTCGCCAAGATTGAACGAACATATTTACTAGAACATATTCAGGTCTTAAGATGGCCATATTAATCTACTATTAATTAGAATGTCTCTTAAACTAAGGTTATTCAAATACTCAATTTATTTATTGCTTATATTTACTTTTTTAATTTTAAGCGTGATATCTTACTTCTTAACAAAGCTTCCTGATTATTCCAGTCTAGAGGATTATAAACCTAACGTAATGACTAGGGTACATGCTTCTAATGGGCATCTAGTGAAAGAATATTCAAGAGAATATCGAATATTTATTCCTATAGATGATATACCTATAAATATTAAAGAAGCGTTCATGTCCGCTGAGGATAAAAATTTCTACAGTCATTTTGGAGTTGACGTCATAGGAATTTTAAGAGCGAGTTTGTATAACATTCAAAATTTTTTTGAAGGTAAAAGGCCTCAGGGCGCATCTACAATAACACAGCAAGTGGCCAAGAATTTTTTACTGTCTGATGAACTTTCAATTTCACGTAAAATAAAAGAAGCTCTTCTTGCAATAAAAATTGAACAAATTTTATCAAAAGATAGAATATTAGAGTTATATCTGAATCAAATCTATTTAGGCGCAGGAACATATGGAGTTGCCGCTGCATCAAATAGATATTTTGAAAAGGAATTGTCAAAATTAACGATTCCTGAAATAGCGTATTTAGCAGCCTTGCCTAAAGCACCTAGTAGATACAATCCTATTAAAAATTATCAACTTGCCTTAGATAGAAGAGATTGGGTTTTAAGAAGAATGTTAGAAAATGATTATATTTCAAATGATGATTTGAAAAAATATACTAATGAACCTATATCAACTTTTCTATTTAAAGATAAAAATATTTTTTCATCAGACTATTATCTTGAACTAATAAGGCAGGAGATAATAGAAACTTTTGGAGAGGAATATCTTTATGGAGGGGGTCTTTCAGTTAGAACCTCTCTAGATACCGAGGCTCAGTTTCAAGCAGATATAGCGCTCAAGGAAGGTTTGCTCACATACGATAAACGTTATGGTTACAGAGGAGTGATCAAAAATGATCCCAGTGATACTTGGCTCAATAACCTAAGAGATATTAAACTTCCTTACAATTTTCTTTTTGCCAAAGTAGTTTCAGTTGATGATAATTATGCAAATTTAGAAACTTCTTTTAATGAAAAGAGAAAGATTAAGTTATCCAATTTAACTTGGGCACGTGAACATATAAGGGGAGGTTACGTTGGTCCTAAAATAGTTTCAGTGCACGACGTTTTAAAAGAAAATGATATTATTTATATATCAATAAAAAGTAATGATGAAATTATTCTTGAACAAGTTCCAGAAATCAACGGAGCTATAGTTGTTATGGATCCACATTCAGGACGAGTAGTAGCACTTTCAGGTGGATTTGATTTTAAATTAAGTAACTTCAATCGTGCATCCCAAGCAAAAAGACAGCCTGGATCTGCATTCAAACCATTTGTATACATTTCTGCTTTGGAAAATGGATTGCAACCAAATAGTTTAATTTTGGACGCTCCATTCGTAGTAGATCAAGGAGAGAAATTAGGTAAATGGAAACCAGAGAACTATGGAAAGAAATTTTATGGACCCTCTCCTTTGAGAAAAGGAATTGAAAATTCAAGAAATCTAATGACAATTAGAATTGCTCAGTATTTAGGTATGAACAAAATAAGTGAAGTAGCAAAAAGAGTAGATATTATGGATGATATGCCAGAGGTTTTGTCAATGGCATTAGGGGCTGGTGAGACTACATTGATAGATTTAACTTCAGCATATGCATCGTTTGTAAATGGTGGGAAGAAGATTAGTCCAATAATGATTGATAGAATTCAGGATAGAAGAGGAAAAAATATTTATCTTGCAGATTTTGGCACATGTGAAAATTGCTCTTACCCATTTATTGAAGATACGCCTTATCCAATAACAATAAATCAAAATGAGCAAATTTTTGATCCTGTAAATAGTTATCAAATGGTTTCAATTTTAAAGGGGGCAGTGGACAGAGGAACTGGTAGAAGAACTAAAGTTCCTGGTTTTGAAATAGGTGGAAAAACTGGTACTACAAATAAAAATACTGACGCATGGTTTATAGGATTTACTTCAGATTTGATAATTGGAGTTTATGCAGGATTCGATAAACCAAGAACTCTTGGAAAGCGAGAAACTGGATCTTCAGTTGCAGTACCTATTTTTAAGGATTTTTTGACAAATTACTATAAAGGAAATAAGGCCCTACCTTTTAAAATACCAAAAGGGGTTGAGTTAATCCAAATAAATGTTGATACAGGAGAAGTAAGTTTTGAAGCAGGTAGTGATAAAACAATCTATGAAGCTTTTAGTAAAAGTGATAAATTGGATATAGACAATAAGACACTCGTAGGATCTGATGGATTCCAAATAATTCAGATTGAAGAAGAAATAGATGATGAAATAGTTATTTACTAATGGAAAATGAATTAAAAAACTTATTATCTCAAGCTACAGAAAAATTTTCACTGATCAGGAGGCATCTTTGACTCAGAAGAGTCAAGATCAGTACTTAGCAAATTAAAAATTAAGAGTGAAGAATCAAACTTTTGGTCAAATGCCGAAGAAGCAAGAGGAATAATGCGTAAGATTAGTGAATTAGATAATAATATCATTCTTATTAAAGAATTCGATGATAAGTTAAGAAGTATTAGAGAATTTTCAGAACTGGCCTTTGAAGAAAATGATGAAAAATCAATAAATGATTGTTTCTCAGAAATAAAACAATTAATTTCCGAATTAGAATCTCATGAATTTAAGCTGAAATTTAATGGTGAAGCTGATGAAAAAAGTTGTTACATAGAAATCCATGCAGGTGCGGGAGGTACTGAGAGTCAAGATTGGGCACAAATGCTTTTGAGGATGTATTCAAGATGGTCTGAAAGAAAAAATTTCACTTTTAAGCTCATGCATGAAACACTTGGAGAGGAAGCAGGAATAAAATCTTGCACAGCATTAATTGATGGTTCCTATGCTTTTGGATATTTAAAAAGAGAGTCTGGTGTTCATAGGCTGGTCAGAATTTCACCTTTTGACTCTAATTCAAGAAGGCATACTAGTTTTTGTAGTGTATGGATATCTCCTTATGTAGATGAGAGTGTTCAAATAGAAATTCAAGAAAAAGACTTGAGAGTAGATACATTCAGAGCATCTGGAGCGGGAGGCCAGCATGTTAATACAACTGATAGCGCCATAAGGATTACTCATACGCCATCAGGAATAGTCGTACAGTGTCAAAATGAGAGATCTCAACATAAAAACCGTGCAACAGCAATGAATATGCTCAAATCTAAGTTGTATGAGATAGAAATACAAAAAATTGAAAGCGATAGAAAGGAAATTGAAGGAGAAAAGTCAGAGATAGGTTGGGGAAGTCAGATCAGATCTTACGTTTTGCATCCTTATAGGATGGTCAAGGATTTAAGAAGTGACTATGAAGATACTGATCCAGATTCTGTTTTAGACGGGAATATTGATAAACTTATTTTTTCAAATTTAATACAATAGAAATGAATAAGCCAATCAAATACTTCTTAATTTCTCTTGCAACAGCATCACTTTCTTTTCTTATATTTATTATAATTTTAATATCGATTATTTATTTTAGGGGCTTATCCTTAGATTCATTAAATACATATGTCTCAAAAGAAATTTCTAGTTACTCTCCAGGATCTGAAATTTTTTATAATCAAGCTATGCTTAAATATAATAAAAAAAATGGATTATATATTGAAGCTGAAAACTTGATATACCTAGATCCCAATACCAAAAATACATTTAACATAAATTCATTAAACATAAATTTTAATTTTTTATCTTTATTTTTTAATCCTAGAAAAAATTTACAATTTAGTTTTGATCAATTTAAGATACTTGATGTAAATCTGGTAGAGCTTGCTCAAGGAAGTAATCTATTTGCAAATATGGAAAATAATAATTTGCTTAAATTAAGTATAGAAAAGATCAAGTACAAAGATGATATATCGAAAGTTTCAACAAATTATTTATCTGCAGAAGTAAGAAACATGAAGGATATAATTTTAAATATAGATAATGTTAATTATAAAAATTCAGAATCAGATATTTCTTTAGATCTTAATTCACCATTAGTTAGATTTAATCTAGAAACACTAATAAAGAATAAGCAAACAAATCTATATATTAAGAGTAATTTAGCTCTAGAAGAAGGAAGCAATTATAATATTGAAGTTGAATTTCATCAGGATAAAAAACAGTTAATTATTCACGAGTTTATTGGGGATGACATATACTTAAGTGAACAAGGGAACATAGTGCTATTGGATGGATTCAATGAATTGTCAGTTAATTTAAATTTTCGTGCAAAAGCAGGTTCTTTTAATCAATTAGTTAGTTCTAGATCAGATTTGGAATTAAAAGATTTAATTGAAGGATTTATAGGATGGCAAAATTTTAATTTAAACGCAATATTTAGCCTAAACAAAGGATACTATAAAACTGCGAATGATTCTAGTTTACTACTATCAGGAGTCTATGATTTTAGAAAAATAGATTTGCCCGACTCTTTTTATTCTAATTTACAGGATACTTCTATTTATGACATAGCAATAGTAAAGAGAAGTGATTCATACGACTTTCAGATTGCAAGTTTAAAAAATGACTTTATTCAACTTAATGCCGGAAGTAAATTAATCTTATCAGACAATTTTGATTATGCATCAGTTTTAATCGTAACATCATTAAAGAAAGATTTAATTTTAGATTATATAAAAGGAAGCCTATCTGAAAGGGATGCAAATAATAATAAGCTTTACGATTTTTTAAATAAAAACTTACGTTCAAAACAAGATTTAACATTAAGTTTTGAACTAAAGCCAAAGAATAAAGATATAGTTGAAAGTATACGAAATATTAATGTTTATTCAAATGGTCAGTTTGATTCAAACTATATTTTTGATGATAACAAAAACCCAAACTATATTATCGGTGTAGTCGATTATGAACTAGAGATTAAAAATCTTGAGAGTAACAATATTTCAATTAATAGCAAAATTGACTTAACTAATACTGAGGCATTTATTAGACAAATAAACCTTAAAAAGAAAAAATTAGGAAAACTGAAATTAGAATTTATTGGTAATTTTAAGAATCTTGATGAAAGTTTTTTTACAGTTAAATCATTGGATAGTGATTATGATATTCTTGGTGAATTAAAAATATCTAACACTAATCATATTTCTATTAATAATTTTAAGATTAACAACAATGAGAATATCAACCTTTCAATGTCAGGAGATCTATCTAGAAGAATTTTAAATCTAAATATAACAGGTTCTTTAATTGACCTATCTCAGAATAAAGTTGAAGTTAATGGTCAAAAAAAAGAATATTATCTTGACACAGAAAATTACAATATTGAAACTGAGAATGTTATTTTTAATGGACCAGTTAAAGTTAATGACTTCAAAGCTGAAATAATTAAAAAAAAATCAAGATTATCAGTTAATAGCTCTGCAACTTTTGAGGAACATAAATTAAGCTATTCAAGAGAAAAAAATAATCGAACTGATACTAATATTATTATTTCCGATGATATTTCTAATTTTGTAGGAGATTCCCACGCTGCTAAAAAATTATTAAGTAATGGTTCTTTAGAGCTCACTTCAATAAGAAATCTTGATAACCTTAAAGCAGATGTGAATATTAAACTAAATGATTTTGTTCTAATAGACACTCCAGTATCATTAAAATTATTATCTCTTCCCTCTATATCTGGATTGGTAAGTATAGCAGAAGGTGAACCAGGAGTTCGTTTTGGTTATGGTGAAATTAAGTATGTAGAGACTAATGATTTCTACTCAAATATTGAAGCATTCGCTGTTAGTGACAGTCTTGGACTAGTTATGGACGGCAGTATAGACAGAAAGAAAAAAATTATTGATATGAAAGGAGAAATAAGTCCTATGCACCTAGTTAATGCATTAATTCAAAAATTACCTATTATAGGTAATATACTTATTGGAGATGAAGGTGAGGGCATGTTTTCGATAGATTTTTCATTAATTGGTGATCAAGATGATCCTGAAGTCAGTTCAGTTCCGTTATCAATTATTAAACCAAGAATTATAGAAAGGGCTGTGGAACTTATTGAGTCAAATAATTAATTATTAATAACCCTAAAATGCTTCTTTTTCCCAACACTTATAAGAATTTCTTTAATATTTTTAAAATCACTCTGCAAAATCTCTGTCATCTCATCTTCAATGACTATCCTATTTATTTTTACTCCATTTCCTCTAATTAATTTTCTACTTTCACTTTTAGAAGAAGCAAATCCTACTTTAACTATTAATTCATAGATAAAGACCTTTTTTTCAAAATCATTATTTTTTAATACTAGAGTAGGAAGATCTTCAGATATACTTTTGTCAGAAAAAACTTTTTCGGCGGCATTTTTTGCTTTTTCTGATTTTTCTCTGCCGTACAATAATGTAGTTGCTTCATCTGCAAGTATAGATTTTAAATCATTTATACTTATTGATCGAGATTCTTCGAATTGATTGATTTTTTTCATATCTATATCAGTAAATAATTTTATAAATTTAATTACATCACGATCATCTACATTTCTCCAAAATTGCCAATAATCATAAGGGGATAAAAGATTTTCATCTAACCAAATAGCTCCATCTACTGTTTTACCCATTTTTTCTCCATTAATATTTGTTAGTAATGGAGTAGTTAATCCAAATGATTCTTTACCCTTAGTTTTTCTAATTAATTCTATTCCGTTTATAATATTGCCCCACTGATCTGATCCTCCTATTTGGAGGATACAATTTTCTCTAATAAATAATTCGTAGAAATCATAAGCTTGAAAAATCATATAATTAAATTCTACAAAGCTAAGGGATTGTTCTCGCTCAAGTCTAAGTTTTACACTATCAAACGATAACATTTTATTAATTGTAAAATGTTTTCCATAATTTCTAAGAAAATCTACATAATTTAGTTTATCTAACCATTCTGAATTATCTTTGAAGATTGCTTTATTGTCATTTGATTTAAAGGTTAAAAATTTATCAAACACCTTTTTTAGATTCTTCGCATTTTGATCAATTTCTTTTTCAGATAGCATTTTTCTTGTTGTGTCTTTTCCAGATGGATCGCCTATTCTTGTCGTTCCCTTGCCAATTAATACTATTGGTGTGTGGCCATATTTTTGAAATAACCTCATAATCATGATTTGAATTAAGCTACCCACATGTAAAGACTTAGCTGTACAATCAAACCCAATATAAAAATTAACTGATTTTTTGCTTATGATCTTATTTAGAGTACTTTCATCCGTACATTGGTTTAAGAAACCTCTTAATTTTAATTCTTCAAATAATGTCATTTGTATCTATTAATATACTATGCATATAATATATAAATTTACAATTTTGATTATATGAAGAAAAACAAGCTTTTCGCCATTGGAGTTATGAGCGGGACTTCATTTGATGGCATAGATATTTCTTTAATATCTTCAGATGGTAAGAAACATTTTGTATCTATAAAGTCATCATTTTACAAATTTCCAACTAAAATTAGAAAAAAACTATTAAAAATCACGAGAAATTTTGACAATAATCAATATAAGTTAAGTCAATTGCATTCAACTGAGTTAGAAATAACATTAGAATATATAAAAGCTCTTAAGAAATTCATTTCAAGAAATAAAGTAAAGAAAATTGACCTAATTGGAATTCATGGACAAACTATTTATCACAATCCTAAAAAAAGAATATCTTTACAATTATGTGATCCAAATATCTTAAATAAAGAATTAAAGATGACAATTGTGCACGATTTTAGGCAAAATGATTTAAAGTTTGGTGGAGAAGGTGCTCCACTTGTTCCAATATTTCATAAAATGCTTGTTAGTCATCTTAATTTAAAAGGAAATATAATATTTATTAATTTAGGTGGTATAGCAAATTTAACTTTCATTCCACAAAGTGGTAAAATTATAGCTTACGATACAGGGCCAGGTATGACCTTACTAGATCAATATGTTTTCTTGAAAAAGAAAAAACTTTTTGATTCAAATGGAAATTTTAGTCTTAAAGGTAGAATTAACAAAAGAGTGCTTCAGTCAGCCTTAAGAGATAAATATTTTAATTTAAAGTCCCCAAAATCTTTAGATAAATTTTATTTCTCATTAATGCCATTTAAAAAGCTTAGCTTTTATGACGCCTGTGCAACAATTTCATCTTTTACCTCAGAGTCAATATTGCTTGAAATAAATCAATTTAAATTTGATAAAGTTATTGTTTCTGGAGGAGGAATTAAGAATAAAAGTATATACAATTCCTTAAAAAGTAATTTAAATTCAAAGCTTTGCATTATAGATGAATTTAATTTAAACAAAGACTTTATTGAAGCGCAGGCATTCGCATACTTAGCAATTCGGAGAATAAAAAAGTTACCCATTTCATATCCTGAAACTACCGGTGTTTCACATCCTATAACGGGAGGAAAAATTATTAACTATCGGTAACGAGAATTTAATTCTTTTCCGATGTAAGTCGAAACTATTTTGTTCAATTTGTGCATTTCATTATCATAAAAGTGATTTGCACCAGAAATTTCTTCGTAGTCAATTACTATATTTTTTTGAGATTGCAGTTTCTGAGCTAGTCGATTCGTATCTTCAATTGGAACCAGCTCATCTTTTTTCCCCTGAATTATCATTCCTGATGCTGGACAGGGTGCAAGAAAATTAAAATCATATAGATTAGGTTGAGGAGATACACTAATAAATCGAGTAATTTCTGGCCTTCTCATAAGCAGTTGCATACAAAGCAACGCTCCAAAAGAAAATCCTGATACCCAACATTGGTTTGCATTTGGATTTTGTCTTTGGACCCAGTCAAGACCAGCAGCGGCATCAGCAAGCTCACCTAAGCCGTTATCAAATTTTCCTTCACTTTTTCCAACACCTCGAAAATTAAATCTGAAAGTAGAAAAGCCCAAGTTGTCAAAAATATTAAATAATTCCAAAACTACAGGGTTGTTCATTGTGCCTCCATAAAGAGGATGTGGATGGAGGATAAGAGCTATAGGAGGGTTTAAAGACTGACCCTTTTTATACTTTCCTACCAATTTTCCATCTGGACCAGTGAAAACTACCTCTTTTATTTGATTATTCATTAAAATTACTTAAATAATTAATAGTTGACTAAAATAGTTGGTTATTATACTTAACCAGTAAGACGGTATACTAAATTTAACACTTAAAATTCAAGGCTTTTTTTTAAGATGAGTAAAATCATTGAATTAATTGACTCTTAT
>MDSV01096972.1_pt1 | contig 42824 bp, 65 predicted proteins | sample 810851 | NCBI WGS metagenome assembly MDSV01 (sample SAMN05326640, study PRJNA326480) | marine metagenome | isolation source: seawater | place: Atlantic Ocean: North East | collected 2012
TATCAAGAAGTACAAGCAAGTAATATGTCAAAAGCTTGTAAAACTGAAGAAGAAGCCATACAGACCGTCAGCCAAAGAAGTAAGGAACAAGGTGAGGCCTGCCATTTTGAAAAGATTGAGGACGGAAGGTATATTGTCTATCGATCCAGAGATAAAAAAGTAATGAAGAGTATTAATTACTTTAGACCTAATTTAAATAAATTTTTTAAAGATGTATAAATACGGAGCAAAATTAGTTAGAGTAGTCGATGGAGATACAGCAGATGTAATGATCGACTTAGGGTTTGATACTTGGGTAAAAGCCAGATTAAGATTTAAAGGCGTTGATACCTGGGAAAAAAGAACTAGAAATAAAGAAGAAAAAGTTAAAGGTTTAGCAGCTTCAGCTTTTACCAAAGAACATTTAGAAAGAAATAAAGGAAACTTTATTATTCAATCATACGGTAAAGGTAAGTACGGTAGGGTACTAGCTGAGATCTTTATAGATGGAGAAGATAAATCTCTTAATCAGTTATTAATTGAAAATGGTCATGCGTATGTTTACGAAGGCGGTAAAAAACAAATATTTAATGGATAATCAAAGTAAAGTAAAAGAAATAGCTGGAAAGCACTTAGGTAAAGTAGGTGGTGATGGTTATAGTGATCAATATAATAGAGACCTATTAGTAAAGGTACCTAGAAAACTAAATAGAGAGACGTATAATCTTTCTGGAAAGGAATTCGTAGGAGTAGATACTTGGAATGCATATGAAGTTTCTGCTATTACCACTAAAGGTCAACCTGTAGCAGGTATGTTAAAGATAGTATGTCCTGCTAATTCAGAAAATCACGTAGAATCTAAATCTATAAAATTATATTTGAATTCTCTTAATATGACTAAAATAGGTGATACAGCTAAAGATTGTATCAAAGGAATAGAAGCAACAGTAAAGAGGGATTTAGATGAACTATTAGAGACTAATACGATTGTTTCTTTTTATGCTGATGATTCGGAAACTACTCCTTTATCTTTTAAGGATTATGAAGATGTAGGTGATATTGCTAATTTAGACGAAATAGATTTTACTTCTTTTAAATCAGATGCTTCACAATTAGAGGCTCAAGATAATGATGAAGTAGAAGAGTTGAGATATAGATCTAATTTATTAAGATCTAATTGTAGAGTTACTAATCAACCTGATTGGGGGGATGTATTTATTTATCTAAGAGGTAAGAAATTACCAACAGCAGCTTCTTTAGCTAAGTATATTGTTAGTCATAGAACTGTAAGTCATTTTCATGAAGAGATTTGTGAAATGGTATTTGCTCATTTATCAGAGGCTTTTCAACCAGAACAGCTAATGGTTGCATGTTTATATACTAGAAGAGGAGGAATAGATATTAATCCAATTAGAGCTACACATTCTAGCCTAATACCAGAATTTTTTACTAGCCCAGATTTTATTATTCAAAAAACTTTAAGACAGTAATGGCCAAAGAAGTAATTGAAAAATTAGAACTTATTGCGTCAAGAATACCTCCTGGAGATAATTGGGAGTTAGTTATTGATAAAGAAAACGTTGTAGAAGGTTTAGTTCAAACTTTAACTCAATATATGCGTAAAACTAAATTTAAAGGACATTATAGATTAGAACCTTTAAATAGCAAGTTATATGCTATCAGAACTGAAGAGATAGACGTAAAAGATCCAGAACCTGAAAAGTTTGATCTTTACGGAGAATATTAAGAAAAAAGTTGGATTTCTGGTATATTCTTCTTATATTAAGTTAATAAAACGGTTATATGGATAAAGTTCATCATTGGTTAGAAGAAGGGTTTACTCATGCTGGTACCTTCTTTGTTTCCAGTAAATATACTCAAGGTGTTGATGTAGAGTTTATAGTAGATAGAAAAGATTGGTATGTTCCTGGAGTATATATCTTTGCTGATAAAAAAGGTAATGTCTTAAAAATAGGTGAAAGTAATAAACTTGCCGATAGAATGTTTAATCAATATAAAAGCATTACTAATACTACTAATAATCGTATCAGAGAAAGCTTAAAAGCTGACTATGAAAAAGTTGATTTCTACTTCTTTCCAGTTCCTCAAGCAACTGAAACTATAATGAATAGAGAGATTACTGGTGCTTTTCATAAGCAGTTAGAAGAGCAGCTATTAAAAGAGTATTGGAAAAACATTAACAAGCTTCCTGTTTGGAACGAAATGAGAAAATAATATATGCAATTAGAAAAAAAGTACTATACCGTTCAAGATAATAAAACTCTTGAATTACTCTATAATCATATTGATAGCTGTGATATTATAGCTGTCGATACTGAAACGTCTGGTCTTAATCCTCGAAAGGATAAAGTAGTAGGATGGTCTGTATCTGGTGATGAAGGAGTTGGCTTTTACCTACCTACATTAGTTTGGAACTTTGATAAAGATGAACTAGAGCTTCAGACTATTAATGGTAAGTCTACGGAGGTTATTTCTAAGAACCTTCTTAAGATGTTAAAGGGTAAGAAGTTAGTATTTCATAATGCATCGTTTGACTGTCAGTTTATTAAAAATTACTTTGGTGTAGATTTAATCGAAGATATATGGGTAGATACTGGTTTACTAGTTCATACTGTATATGAAGAAGGTGCTTTTGGATATGGTGCTCCTTTTGCTCTTAAATCTATCGCTATAATGAATCAAGAGGCTTTAGGTTTAGATATAGAAAAAGCTGCTAACGAAGAGCAATTAGAACTAAAAGGTTCTATAAAAAAGAACGGTGGTCAGACTACTAAATTACTATTTGAGATTTATAAAGCTGATCTTGATATATTATCTAAGTATGCATCTGCCGATACTGATTTAACTTTACGTATATGTAATTTATATCTTGAAAAACTTAAAGAGGAGAAACTTGAAAAGTTCTTCTTTGAAGACGAGGTAATGCCGATATATAGAGAAGTAACTGTACCTATGGAAGCTGCTGGTGTAGACTTGAATGTAGAACTAATAGAAGAAACTCATAAAGAGATAAGTGAAGATTTAGTTAAGAATAAAGAGATAGTAATGAAGTCTTTATTATCTATTTCTGAAGTTAAAGAATGGGTTTTAGGTACTGCTTTAAGTAACTACCCTGTTTCTCATAAAGGTAACTGGGCTCAAAACTTAGTTACTCGTTACTCTTTACCTTTACCTAAGTCTGAAAAAACTGGTAAATACTCTCTTACTAATAAGAATATAGAAGAATTGGAAGAGTCTAAAGTTAAGCAGTTTTTACTAACAGGTAATGCTGACCTAATAGAAGATGTTGAAAAAGCTCGTATATCTATGGCTATGTGGAAAGAATCTAATGATGGTGAATATATTAATATTCAATCTAAAAAGCATTTAGGTGAAATAGTATTTAAGTATATGGGTATTAAACCTAAAGTAGCTGGTGCTAATACTAAGTCTGGTAGAGCTAAGTTTGATATGGATATGGTAGAAGAGTTAGCGAAAGAGTATCCTTGGGCTGAAAATCTAAGAATTTACAATAAACTACTAAAGATAAAATCTACTTATGTAGATAGATTTAGAGATAGGCAAGAAGATGGTAAATACTACTTTTACTTTAAGCAGAATGGTACTGTCTCTGGTAGATATGGATCTGATGCTCAACAGCTACCTAAACCTTTAGAAGAGGGTGAAGATGCTCCTATTATAATGAAGTATGTTAATATAGTAAGAGCTTTCCTAGTAGCTGGTAAAGGTAGGAAAGTTATTGATGCCGATTACGAATCATTAGAACCTCATTGTTTTGCCTCAGTATCTGGAGATGAAAAGCTTCAAGAGATATTCGATAATGGTTGGGATTTTTATTCTTATGTAGCTATTCAGACTGAAAACTTAGAAGGTGTATCTGCAGATAAAAAAGCTGATAACTATCTAAAAAAACTAGACCCAGTTAAACGTAATAAGGCTAAAGCTTATTCGTTAGGGGTAGCATACGGTATGGAGGCTTATGCTCTTAAAATGACTTTAGGAGTAGATCAAAAGACTGCTGAAGGGTTAATAAAAGGGTACCTGGATGGTTTTCCTGGACTAAGAGATTGGAGAGAAAACTCTCGTAGACAAATTAAAGATCATGGTTATATAAAAAACTATGTGGGACGTATAAGACATTTACCTAAAGTTCAAAGAATATATTCTAAATTTGGTGAAAAGATGATGGATTGGAGATTTAGAAAGAGCTTAGAAGATCAAGGACATAAAAGAGATGATGTAATTAAAGTATATAGAGACTACCGAAACGGTTTGAATAACTGTTTAAACTTTCAACTACAATCATTAGCAGCTGCGGTAGTTAATAGAGCTGCTGTAGTTATTAATAGGGCTGCTAAAGAAAAAGGCTTCGATGCTTTCGTTCAAGCGCAAGTTCATGACCAGTTGATTATCAATGTAAAGGAGGATCAAGCTGAAGCCTTTGCCCCTATCGTTCAAGAGATAATGGAGAATACTACTAAGTTACCTGGAGTAACCTTAAAAGCTCCTCCTGAAATAGCTAATAATTGGAAAGACGGACATTAAAATAAAGAGTATGATTAGAACAGCAGAATGTATAACACCTAAGCATCCAGATAAAATCTGTGATAGAATATCAGATGCAATTTTAGATGCTTGTTTAGAACAAGATCCTAATACTAGAGCCGCTATAGAAACTATGGGCGGTCACGGAATAATAACTGTAACTGGAGAGTTAACTACCTCCGCCTTTGTTGATATTCCGGAAATAGTTAAATCTGTATACGGTAAAGATATAGGAGTACAAACTAATATAGTAATGCAATCACCTGAAATATCTCAAGGAGTAGATACTGGTGGAGCAGGCGATCAAGGTATTATGATAGGTTACGCTTGTACAGAAAATGAACAAATGGTACCTCAAGAGTATTATTTAGCAAGAAAGTTATGTGAATCTATCTATATTAATCATCCTTATGATGGAAAAACTCAAGTTACTATATTAGATGATGATTCATTAAACGTAGTAGCTTCGTTTCAAAATACTTCTTCTGAAGACTTAATACATCATATAAAAGATTTCTTCTCAGATACAAATTATACCATTAATTCTCTACATTGTAACCCAGCTGGAGAATGGAATTTAGGAGGATTTGATGCTGATACAGGTCTTACAGGAAGAAAATTAGCTGTAGATAATTATGGACCTAGAATACCTTTAGGAGGCGGAGCATTTAGCGGTAAGGATAGTTCTAAAGTAGATAGATCAGCTGCATATATGGCTAGAAGGATAGCAACAGATTATATAGAAAAATATAAAGCTGGTGAAGTTTATGTAACTCTAGCTTATGCTATAGGACATGATAAACCTCTACAAGCTACAGCTTTAGTAGACGGAAAAGAAGTAACTATAGATGACTATAATTTAACTCCAAAAGGAATAGTAGAATTTTTAGGTTTAAAACAACCTATTTTTTATAAAACTTCTAAATGGGGTCATATGGGAAAAAACTTTTCATGGAATTAGTTGCCTATTAAATGAAAATAGTATATATTTATTATATATTGAAAGATCGACTCGAGAGCGATTCTAAATATTTTTAACCGAGAGCTTCGGCCTCACAAAACAAATGATATGAGTACATTAGAAATCTTTGAAAGGCATTTTAGTCCTTTCGACATCCTTTTTAGGAATCAATTTAAATCCGACAGCACATTTCAACCTGTTGGAAATTTCAAACATCCACATCCACTTAATATTTTTTACGATGACGCAGGACTTAATTTTGAAGTTGCCTGTACTGGTCTTACTAAAAAAGACGTAGTCTTAGATATTGAAGGGGATATTTTAAAAATTAGTTATACTAAACCTTTTGATGAAAGAGGTGATGATGGAGAAATCCATCCAGGAATGATCCATAACGGATTATCTAAAAAATCATTCGACTTAAGATATAAAATAGCACCTAAATTTGATTTAGGTAATATAGATGCTAAGTTAGTAAATGGTTTATTAGAAGTTTTTATACCATTAGCTGAAGAAGCTAAACCAAAATCAATTAAAATTAAGTAAATTTTATTGCTCTCGAGTTGGATCTTACAATAAAAGTTATTATATTATATTAAAAGAAAGTTATATGCCAAAATTATTAAAACCCGCAAATGATAGAGTAGTAATCAAACCTATTGATGAAGGAGAACAGACTTATGGATCTATAGTAATTCCTGATATGGGAAAAGAAAAACCTGAAATGGGAGAAGTACTAGCAATAGGACCAGGAAGATTATCTGAATACGGTAAATTGATCTCAGTTAGATCATGTAAAGTAGGAGATATAGTGTTAGTTCCTAAAATAGGTTCTCTAAGAATAGATTTCGATGGAGAAGAGTATTACATAACAAGAGATAGTGAAATATTAGCAGTAGTAAAAGAATCAAACAATGAGTAAAAAAATTACATTTTCAAATAATGCTAGAACTAAACTAGCAAGTGGAGTAGATCAATTAGCAAATGCAGTAACCGCTACCTTAGGACCTTCTGGTAGAAACGTTATTATAGAGAAAGATATGGGCAACCCAGTCTCTACTAAAGACGGAGTTACAGTAGCTAAATCTATAGAGTTAAAAGATAAGGTAGAGAATTTAGGAGCACAGATAGTAAAGCAAGCAGCAATTAAAACAGCTGATTATGCTGGGGATGGTACTACAACATCAACGTTACTAGCTCAATCAATACTGCATGAAGGTATTAATCATATGACTGCAGGTAGTAATGCAGTCGATATAAAAAGAGGTATAGATAATGCAACATCTAAAATTACAGAGTTTTTATCTGATACTTCTAAAGATATTACAGATGAAGTACAATTAGAGCAAATTGCTACTATATCTGCTAATAATGATAAAGAAGTTGGAAAGTTAATATCAACAGCCATGGACAAGGTAGGGAGAGATGGAGTAGTTACGATTGAAGAGTCGAAGACAGGAGAGACGTATCTGGAAACAGTAGAAGGAATGCAATTCGACAGAGGTTATAAATCTCCATATTTTGTTACGGACAATAATTCTATGACATCAGTACTGAAGGATCCTTTTATTCTTATTGTCGATAAGAGGTTAAATCAGGTCAAAGAGTTACTTCCTATCTTGGAGGCTGTTTCTCAACAGAATAAATCTTTATTAATTATAGCAGAAGATATAGATGGAGAAGCTTTATCTACTATGGTAGTAAATAAGATGAGAGGAATCTTAGCTTGTGCTGCTGTAAAAGCTCCTGATTTTGGAGATAGAAGAAAAGCTATAATGGAAGATATAGCTGAGTTAACTGGAGGACAAGTAGTTTCATCTGAAAAAGGTATGAGATTAGAGAAGTTTGATACTGAATGGTTAGGTAAAGCTAATAAAGCTACTATTTCTAAAGAATCAACTACTATTATAGATGCTCAAGGATCAGAAGAATCTATTAATCAAAGAATATCTTTATTAAAAGATCTTATTGAAGAATCTCAATCACCTTTTGAAAAAGAAAACTTACAGAGTAGGCTTGCTAAATTTATAGGAGGTGTAGCTGTAGTTAATGTAGGAGGACATACTGAGATAGAAATGAAAGAGAAGAAAGATAGAGTAGAAGATGCTTTACATGCTACTAAAGCTGCATTAGAAGAAGGAGTACTTCCTGGAGGAGGTATTGCATTATGTAATGCTGCTATGAAACTAACCTTTGAAATAGAAGACGTAGAAAATGAAGACGAAAGAAAAGGATACGATATTATTATTAATGCTTGTGAGCAACCTTTTTTTAAGATACTCAGTAATGCAGGATATAATAAAAATAATATAACAGATATTGAAGTAAAGATAAAAGAAACTGGTGATGAATGGGAAGGATATAATCCTAGAGCAGATAAATATGTTAACATGTTTACTGAAGGTATAATTGATCCAACAAAAGTTACTAGATTAGCCTTAGAAAATGCTGCCTCTGTAGCAGGTACATTATTAATTACTGAAGCAGTAGTATCGAAAGGTAAAGAAAAAGAGAATAAACCAGCCGGTGGTGTAGATCCGTCTATGCTTTTAGGCTAAACAATTAAATTTAAAATTATGAATAAGCAACAATTATTTGAACAAATTTCAGGTTTTTATCAAACACTTGAAGAAGAACATGGAAAAACAACAAAAGCTTCACAAGCTAGAGCAAGAAAAGCTGCTGGTGAAATAAAGAAGTTAATCACTCCTTATAAGAAGGCAAGTGTAGCAGAAGCAAAGTAGGGAGGGCGTTTTTCTCTTTGCCACGCGCGAATTTGAAGAACCTTCCGGAGACGGAGGGTTTTTTTTATATATTTATAATAAAGTTATAAAATGGAAGTAGAGGATTTTTATGTTCAATTTAATAGAATTTATTCCTACAAAAAGGCGAATACTACATTAGACTTTACACCTCCGGATACAAAGAAGTTATTTGAAGAGAATTTAAGTAAAGACCCCGATAACGAGGAGTTACTGCATTATAAAAATAATCCTATAAAATATTCATTAAACGATTATGGGTTTAGGACACCGGATAATTTCGATAATGCTGAAGAAGAAGGGAATGTATTTCTGGGGTGTAGTCATACTTTTGGTATAGGGCATTATTTAAAGAATACTTGGTCTTGGAGACTTAACCAAAAGATTGGAGGTAAGTTTTGGAATCTGTCCGTGCCGGGGACAGGAATCGGAACCGCTGCGCGTCTGTTAGGACAGTTTAAGAATAAATTAAAAATAAAAAATATATTTCTCTACACTCCTTTTTGTTATAGATATGAAGTATTTGATGGTAGAAAAAAATTATGGTTAAGTTTATCTCCGGTAAATACATTTCATTACCATTATCAAATTTCTGAAGAAGCACGATTTATGATAGGTCAAGAAGAAAATATGAGGTTATATTGGAGAACTAATCTTGCTGCTATTAAGTATTATGCACATGAAATAGGAGCTAAGCTACATAGTATAAAAAATATAGACTTTTATGTAATAAATAAAAATATACAACCTCCTAACTTTCCAGAAATAGCTAGAGATATAGATCATCCAGGAGTAAGTTATCAAGATTTAGTTTATGAAAATTTTCTTGAAGCATACGAAAAAGATTTACCATTAAATGAAGAACCAGAAAGTTCATTTAAACCTTTAAAGACTATTATATGAAGTATTTAAAGTTATATGTTAATGGTTGTAGTTTTACAGCAGGAGATAGTCTTACTGAAAAACAGATTTGGCCTTACCTATTATCTAAGAAATTAAACTTAGAATTAGTTAATCATTCTGTCAATGGTAATTCTATGCAATCTATAGCTTATAATTCTGTAAATTACTTAAGTACTTTAGATCCAAAAGAAACTACAGTCGTAATAGGTTTAACATGGCCTACTAGATTTATGGTTTCACTTCTTGATTGTACTGTAAGTATTACCCCTGCAACATTTGGTAGAGAAGAAGTTTTAATTGAAAGAAGAATGCTTCCTTATAAGCTTAAACATAAAGAAGGAAAATATGATAGAGAAGAGTATGTAAAAAGTATATCTGTTGTTAAAAAATTTGCCGAGTACTATAAAGATCAGTTAATAGATAACAAACAACAATTATTTCAAAATCAGTTATTAGCTCATTACACTCATATAGTATACTTACAAAGCTTTTTAGAAGTTAATAAATTTAAATATACTTTTGTAAATTTTGGTTCTTTTAATAATAATCAACAAATAGAAGATAGCAGCCCTTATCCTATTTTTAATAAGATAGATCAAAAAAAGATTATAAAATTAGAAGATAATAAATATAGTACACTACCAACTAACCATCCTACAGCTGAACAATGTAAGGAAATAAGTGATATAATATTTAATGTAATCAAATGAAAAAATATTGTATAAAAAAAGATATCATGGGGTGTGACTTTTATGTTCACTATAAAGGTAATCATCATGGAGGAGGTCCACTCTTTATTGAACATATATTTGGCACAGATAATTTCTTAAAAGAACATAAAGGGTGTAAGTCTGTTTTAGAATTATGTAGCGGACCAGGGTTTATAGGATGGTATTTATACAAAAACTTAGAAATGAAATCAGTTCATTTTTTAGATATATACAAACCAGTTGAAGAAGATTTACGAGTTACTTGTGAAAAGAATAATGAAGAGTTAAATTTTTACCATAGTGATGGTTTTAAAAATTATAATGGACCTAAGGTAGATTTAATAGTAATGAACCCACCATTTTTTTATACCGAAAAGCAGTTTGAAAATCATAAAAAGTATATGGGAATCACAGATGAGGAAAAGATAAAAACTGCAAAAAGAATTATTTTAGATTTAGATTTTAAATTACATAAAAATATGATAGAAAATTTTGAAAAGCATTTAACAGATAATGGAAGAATCGTATTTTTAGGAGATAGAGATTTTATCCCCAGAGAAATGATAGAATCTAAAATTAACCCAAAACTTAAATCTTCTTATAGAGATTTTTCTATTAAAGGAGATAAGTTAGATTATTATACTTTAACATATTTTAAAAACTAAAATGAAACTGATTAAAGAATTAATAGAATCTAAAGATTATGATCTTAATAAAGAGTATCGTATAGCAGTAATGCTTAATGGTCATCCAAAGCATTTAAATATTACCAGTAAGTTTTATAGTGTATATAATGATTTATATGAAAATGTTACTTTTGATTTTTATATATCAATATGGGATACTATTGATAATGCTTATGAAAGTTTTGATCCAATTATAGATTTATCAAAAGAAAAGTGGATTACTAAATATGAGTTATTAAAAGAAGAAGATTGTCCGTTTGACTTAAAAAATTACAATCCTGGTAGACATCAACCTCATTACTGTTGGACCTTAAAAAAAGTAAACGAACTTAGAAATACTTCTAATATAGAGTACGATGCAGTAATACAGACTAGATGTGATTTTATTTTAAGTAAAAGATTATTAGATAAGGTAGTTTATAATATAATTAGAAAACAATTTAACGATATTATACTATATGCAAAAAATCCCGTTTCAGCTCATAATGAAGATGCATGGGTACAAGATTTTTTCTTCGTTAGTAAACCTAAACCTATGGATGCACTAGCTGAAATGTTTGATGATATATTTGGAAAGAATGTTAACTATGATATGGAAAATTATGAAGGACCTGTTTTAATGCATTGTTTACAACCCTACCATTTAATGAAAAGAGGTATACATATATCCGGCTTAAGGTTAGGAGCAGGACTATTAATTAGAGAATCCTATAGATTTAATGAAGATATGTCTTTAGAAACTACTTCTATAACAGTAGGTAACAATACTATAAAACAACAAGCTAACACGAATACAGGATGGCAAAAAGCAAATCCTTCAGATGGTCAAATTTTAAGATTATTAGAAGAAAAAGGACCAATATGGATATTAGATCCTGAGAATCAGAGAGAACTCCGTAGTTATATTGAAAATACTGAAAAGTGAAAAAGATAGTTGCTACAATGAAAGAAATCTATGATGCGATGAAACCTAATGTTTATCGTAATAAAAAGAAGTATAACCGTAAAACTAAGCATAAGAATAAAAATGAAAGTTAATTTATTAGAATACATACATACTATAAAAGATTTTCCTAAAGAAGGAATTTATTTTAAAGATATTCAACCTCTATTAGAAGATACTATAGCATTTAAACAAGCTATATCAGATATGGGTAGATTAGTAGAGCAACCTGATTACTGGGTAGGAATAGAATCTAGAGGTTTTATTTTTGCTGCTGCTTTAGCTGCTACCTTCGGGGGAGGATTAAGGTTAATTAGAAAAGAAGGAAAGTTCCCTCCTCATTTTTTAGTTAAAGAATCTTACGACTTAGAGTACGGAAGTGATACTATAGAAATGAAACAAGGTCATGGATCAGTTATATTAGTTGATGATGTAATAGCTACTGGAGGTACTATGAATGCATCGGAAAACATCGTATCTAATGCAGGGTATGATTTATTAGATAAACTAGTATTGATTGATATAGGAATAGCGGAAAACAACGTTAAATCATTAATTAAATACTAAGATGTGGAAAACAGATAATATACTCCTACTATCAGCTACTGATTTAGAGCATGATTGCAAAGAATTATTCGGTATACCTATATTCATTATCGGTATTGGTAAAGTAAATGCAGCAGTTAATACTACTAGACTAATTGATAAATATGATCCAGATTATGTAATTAACTTTGGTTCATGTGGTAATTTAAAAGATTACGAAATAGGAAAAGTATTAGAAGTAGGATCAGTCATCAATGATATAGATACTTTAGGATTTCATAATACTGAACCTATTGAACTAAAAGCTGATTCAGATATTAAATGTTTGACTACTGATCATATGTATGATAGTTCTCATGATGATTATGTTGAATCTTATATGGAAAAAATAGATGAATGTGATATTATTGATATGGAGTTATTTAGTATAGCAGAAAGTTGTAGAATTGCTGATAAATTCTTATATTCATATAAATGGGTTAGCGACGATGGCAGCAATGATCAATGGCTTGAAAACGCTAAAGCCGGTTTTAATAATTTTAAACAAATATTTAAATCTAAACATCTATGAGTGATTCAGTAAAAAAGTGGCACGAAACAATTTCAGAAGATATCCATGCTGTATACGAAACAGCTGACGAAAGAAGAGAGAAAAAAATTAATAAGTTATTAAATAAAGCAAAAGAATCTGGTAGGATGACAGAGATAATGCAGAGAGTATTAGAAGTACAGAATGAATTTAATACCAGTTCTTTTTTATTAGGTTTAGAAATAGCATGTGATGAACTATTAAAAGATGGCGCTTGAAAGATATGAAATGCAAATTCACAAAAGTGAGTTTAAACCTTTAAGTTTTGATAACTCATTTAAATTAGAAATTGCTTCTTCATTTAACGGTAATACAAAAAAACATTTTGAAAATATACTATCTTCTATAGATACTAGATTATCTGATTGGGATGAAAGACCTACGTTAGATGACATTAAAAAAAGATTAAATAGTATATCTAAATGTACTTTATTTTTTCATAAAGATTTTAATGAAGTAATAGGTTGGGGGTGGTATTCTAACGTATTTACCTATGATTGGATTAATGAAGTACATGATTTACCAACTGATAAGTCTATTTACTTTGGAGGTACCTATATACGTAAAGAATTAAATATACCACGTACTACTGGAGTACAATTATATAATTACGGGTTTAAATATTTTTTAGACAGAAATGAATATATGTACGGTTACATGGACGGTTGGAATAAAGCTCCAATAAAAATATGCCATAAAATAGGAGGTAGAGAATATAAATTTATAAAATGAGAGTCTGTGTTTATGCTCAATCTAGATCAGGTTCAACTACTTTAGGTAGGTATATTTCTAGACAGTTAAAATCATATTATATACCTGAACCTTATAATCCTAGAAATCCGATACATAATAGACATTTTTTCGACGAACAAGTTTGGCTAGATCCAAACACTACAGTTAAGTTTTTATTTGGTGAGCTAAAATTAGAACAACAGACCTCTTTACATACATATTTTGATAAAGTAATAGTTTTAACAAGAGAGGATGATATAGCAGGAGCAGAAAGTCATATGTTAGGTCTTATTAGTAGGAAGTGGGGACCTTACAAGTATATATTAAAAGAATTTGATCAAAAAGAAAAGATTAAACTACAAGAAAATATTAAATCAAGAGCTATAATTAAAAAGCAAATGAAAACTTTACCTTATTTTCAAGTAACTTACGAAGAAATATTTTATAAAAAAGTTGGAATTACGAGAATAAATTCTTATCTTAATATAGAACAGGATAACTCCGATATAGATATGTTCGATATAAAGCATAAATATAGACAAGATCCTATAAATAAAAAAAGTATTATATAATGCACTCCTTACCATTTAACCCTCCTTTAGAAAAAAATTGGATTCTTAGAACTCTTAAGAAAGATTACTTTAAAAAGCCTTATGATAGGTTTATGTGGTGGAGAAGTTATACTCCTAAAAACAAGCCATTATCAAAAAGTAAACCTTTAAGAGATAGAATAGCTAATGGAGACTTAGATCATGCTCCTTACCTATATGAATCTTATTTAGCAGAATATACTATGAACGATAAATACCTTCAGTGTATAACTCGAAATGGGGAGATAGATTATAGTAAATGGAAACAAGAAACTTCAGTAGATGGAGCAAGAAAAAAAAGACTTTTGGATGATTATGATAAGGAAGAATCGAGAAGACTAGACGAACTTAGAATAGGGTTTATGAAAGAGTTCGGTATAGAAAGAGAGACATATTATAAAGAAGCTGAAAATTCTTCAAAAAAATTATTAGATTTTTACGATTATATGTCTAGAAAATATAAACCCTAAATATTTATTAACATAACAAACATTAATTATGAACACAATTTTCATTATTTTAGGAGTACTTGCAGTAGCTGCAGGTGTCTATTTCTTTTTCTACTCTAAGGGAAAGATCAATGACAGAGACGGAGATTTTATTCCAGACGAAATCGAGGATAAGGTTGAAGACGTAAAAGAAAAAGTTACTAACGTTAAAAAAGAAGTTAAACGTAGAGCTAAAGCTGTCAAAGAAGAAGTTGCTGATGTCAAAGCAGCAGGTAAGAAGTTATCTGATGAGGTAAGAGACGTTGGTAGAGCTGTTAGAGGCAAAAGAGGAAGGAAACCTAAAAAATAAAGATGCAACAACAGCTGAATGTCGACATCAACCAAACAACAGGAGTTACATGCGATGAATGTGGAGGAATCTACTTTGAAAACGGACTCGTTATCCGAGCAGCAAGTGGACTTCTCACCGGAACAGGTCAAAAGACTTACATCCCAATACCCGTCTTCAATTGCAAGAAGTGCGGACATGTCAATACAGAGTTTCTCCCTAAAGAACTCGAGTCATTGGGTTAGGTATTGTTATTCCGGAATACAAGGACAAATTTATGGTGATTCCTCTGATGAGGAATATGATGGAGAGACTAGTTAGAGGGTAGGAGCTCGACTAGTTAAAATTGGAGGCCTTCGGGCCTCTTTTTTTGTTCTTTTAAATCTATTTATATTAAAAGAAAACCAATAGGTTACTTTAAAACTGTTACAGATGAAAAAAGTAAAAAAGATATTTATGGATTTTAGAAATTTATTCAAAGACGATAACAACATAAATGAAAAGTCTATCGTTGGTTTTATCGCATTTATAGTAATGATATTGTTTGCATTTGCAGACTTACTTACTGGTTATTTTGGAAAAGATTTAGTTATAAACGAATTTATATACGATTCATTCCTTTGGATAGTACTTGGTTGTTTCGGTATAGCTGAAGCAGGTAGAGCTATTAATCCTAATAACAAAAAATAAAAAAATGAAAAAAACATTATTACTTGCTCTTGCTTTATTGATAGCAGTCCCATCATTAGCTCAAGAGGAAAAGAAAAAGAAAAACTTCTTTAAAGAGCTATATGCTGACTTTTTAAAGTACGGAACTGTTTATGCAGCTGGTGATATCAGAAATGCATATGAAAACTCAAGAAAAGACTTTTTTGTAGAAAGACCACCAGATGGAGATTTATACGCAATACCTAATGTTGTTGAAGTTACAGAGTATTTTGACTTTGATTATAGATACGGTATTGGTATTCGTAAACTAGGAAGATTTGGATACGAAAGAAAACCTGGTAATTTCTGGACTGGTAATGCTTACAGAGAAAATCAACAAGCTCTTTCTGCACCAACATCAGCAGTAGATGGATTCGAATATTTATTTCATTTTGAAAAAGAAAGATTAAGAGGAGAAGAATTTGAAAACTTTAGATATTTTTTAAGACATACAGGTAAATATCATATAGCTAAAATAGAATCTAGAGAACAAGGTGCATTTGACTTTTCATATAAGTCAGCTGAATTAAGAGCTAGATTACCTATTGGTAAGAAATTTAGTATATCAGCAGGAGCTATATATAGAACTCATGAGCGTGCTTATGGGTATAATCCAATTGAAATTTGGTTGAATGAAACAGAGACTTGGACTAACCCTACTACAGGAGAAGTTATTGAGTATCCTGCTAACCCTTGGTACTCATTAGGATTTGAATATGGGTATAGCGACCACTACACTACTTATACAGATGTTAATACTGGAGAAGTAATTAATGATTGGATTTGGAAAGATGAACAAGGAAATATCGTAGCTTACTCAGATTTAGATTTCAGGAATACAGTATTTAGAGATCTTATTAACAGGTATAATAATGAAATATGGGACGAAATAGATCCTTTCGGAGTTATATCTCCAATAGTAGGTGCAGATTTTTACCATTACAAAGGTAATTTCTGGTTACATTCTTATATTAATTACCTACCTCCTTTTCATAAATACGTTTCTGGAGATCAAGACTTTAGTTATTTAAACAGAAACAACTGGGGGAAAGGTGGATTAGTACAAGATGCAGAAGGAGAACAATGGGAAGATTATCAAGTTGGTCTTAATTTTGGATGGAAGATAGGAAAAAATTTAGGAGTATTTATAGAAGGAGAATATAACAAAATGTGGGATACTAAATTCTATAACTCAACTTTTGGAATAAACTATACATTTAGATAAAAATGGCACAACAAATAGGTGAAGATACTAAGGTTACTTTAGATTTAAAAACTATAGGAATGATTGCTGTAGGAATAGCATCATTAGTAGGTATGTGGTTTGCATTACAAGCAGATATACAAGAAGCTAAAGAACTTCCAGAACCAGTGATTGATAGAATCGAATATGATTTAAAAGATGAATTAATTCGACAAACAATAATGGATACTCAAGAAGATGTTGACGATATTTTAGATCAACTAGAAAAGATAGATGAACGTCTTTATGAGATTCAAAAAAATAGATAATATGAAAAAATTAGTTTTCATAGTTTTACTCTACCTACCTTTTTTATCTTTTTCACAAGAATATATTGACGATAGTAATTTTGATGATAAAATAAGTGAACAGTCTGCTTTTGGAGATGATGAAAGTACTATAGTAGTAGTAGAGTTCTGGGCTAAATTTAATGAAGCTAATGCATTTGCTGATTGGAATAAAATAGAAGGGGTAAATTATTACAGAGTAGATCTAGCTAAAGCTCCATCAGCAAAAAAAGAATATAGAGTCAGAATGGCTCCAACTATAATAATATTCAAAGACGGAATTAAAGAAGAATCTTTTAAAGCAGGATTAGATTTAGAATGTCCTGTTACATTAGATGAATTAATAGAAGCAATTGAAGAGGTCAAAACAGCAAATCAATTTTAATTAGTAACAATGAAAAAATTAGTATTATTTTTAGCAATGGTTTTACTATTTAGTTGTACAAAAGATGAGGAAGTTGTCTTAGAACCAGTTTTTGAAATATCTCTTGATGGAGATTCTTTCGATCCATATGAAAGATATGCTAAAATTGAAACGTTTGGTGGAACTAAATATGTTAATGGAGTTGTAAAAAAGATATTTATTCTTTATCTTCAAATAGACGATGGTCCTCCTAGATTAGATAGACAGCATTTTGCTTTATATACTTTAGATCATGACGCTAACGATGATGGAGAACTATTAGATGTTGGAACTTATACTTGGGAAGGACCTGATGGTAAATATGCCGGAGTAGAAATACCAGGTAATGACGAATATGTAGTTTGGAATGAAGTAATCGTTCAAGATGCAGGTCAATTAGGTGGTCCTCACACAGGTTTAATCTGTTTAACTGCAGAAGGAGTATTCTATAATCCTTACATACAACGTAATATGAGCGTAAGTATGAAATTAGAAAATTTTCCAATAGGTTTAGATATTGAAGCTACACCTTATGGGTATTTATTAAATTAAGTAATAAATAAAAGTTATGATGCCTTTACCCTGTCCTTCATGTGGACAGCCTTTAGGATTAAAGCTAGACTTTCTAGTTAAACATCCTGCTGTACAATGCCCATACTGTAAATCAGTATTGAAATTTAATATAGATAAAGAATCTACAGCTAAAATGGAGAAAGGCTTAAAAGAATTACAAGACCTTAAAAAAAAGTACGAAAATATAGCAAAGTTTAGTTAAATTAATTATATTTATATATGTTATGCAGAACGGTTATGCTATCTGCATGCAAAATTAATTTTTTTATTAACCTTTTAACTTAATTTTAAAATGGCAGCATCAATTGCACAAGATTTCGTAGGTTTACCGATTGAAGATCTTATAGTTTCACCAATAGTTGGAATGGCTAAAGGTCAAGCGAAACTAAACCAAGTAACATGGGACTACATTAGTGAAGTAGCATTTGTCAAAGAAAATGGCAAAACAGTAGCTAGATCATTAGATGTAGAACTTAACAGAATAGCTGTAGACGGAGCAACAGGAGAACAAACACCTGAAGTAGTCCACAGTAGAATTCCAATGTTACCTTTAGTTCCTCTACCTTCTTTAGCTATTACTAATGCTAACATTGACTTCACTATGGAAGTACAAACTCAAAACCAATCCACAGATACAACTAAAGCTAGTGCTGGCACTACAGTAACTGGAGGATACAAAGGTTGGGGTTTCAATGTACAAGCAACAGTAACAGGTAAAGTATCTACTACTAAGGAAAACATTAGAAAAACAGATAACACAGCTAAATATACAGTTAGTGTTACTGCAACTCAATTACCACCTACTGAAGGTATGCTTAAATTGTCAGATTACCTTACTAAAATGATGGAACCGAGTAATATTCCTCTACCATCAGATAAAAACTAGTAAAATAGTTGGTTTTTAATATAATTTTTATTATATTATAAATAAAGGTTTCTGTAAATGGCAAAATTACAAATTGAAGAGCTAGTTAGCGGTCTTTTAGAGGCCGCTATAGTAGCTAAACAGATAAGCGAAAGGCAACATATTAATGCTTTAGCAAATTATTTCGATGATAAAGGAAATCCTATTTCTACTACGGTGCAAATAGGCGATAAAAAAGTTACCGTTCCTTTCTATAGTATTGCAGATCATACTTCGATTGGATTAGATGAGATGGAAGTAGAGTTTGATGCTAGATTAGGTTTTGATACCTCATCTGAACCATCTAAACTTAAACAATCATTACTTGGTAAGTATAAAGGTAAGAAGAAATATAAAAGCTTAGTTAAGAATATAGAAGTAGATCATGCTCATAATCCTAACAATATAGCTTGCGCTAAGATTAAAGTTAAGTTTAAAAAAGATGATACACCAGAAGCAGTATCAAGAATGGTTGATGAATTTATAACCCAAATGGGTGAACCAACAACACCAGATAAAAAATAAAATATGAAATTTGAAGTATTAAGATTTAGCTCTCAAAACGAATCCTCTTTAGGATTACTTTTTGATGTTACTGAAGGAAGAAAATTTTTATGTTTCACTTTAGAAGATGAAGCAAGAAAAGTAAAAGTTTCAGGTGAAACTAGAATCCCAGCAGGAACTTATAACTTAGGTTTAAGAACTGTTGGTGGATTTAATGAAAAATATACAAGTAGATTCCCAAGTATACATAAAGGAATGATACATGTATTAAACGTTCCTAATTTTGAGTATATATTATGGCATTGTGGAAATGACGATGATGATACTATGGGATGTTTATTATTAGGAGATACCTCTCAACAAAATATATCTAAGCAAGGATTTATTGGGGCTTCTTCTGATGCTTATAAGAGAGTTTATCCTCACATAGCAGATGCATTAGCTAGTGGTCAAGAATGTGAAGTTACATATATTGATTACGATACTGCTATAGTACAATAAGATGAAAAATAAAGATATAAGAACTTATCTCTTCTGGGGCATACTTGGCATATTTGTTGGGTATGTTCTTTTTGGTAGAGGAACTATTAAGGTTGATGTTAAAAAGTATGAAGCTAAAATTAATGCTTTAAATATAGTTATTGACTCAGCTAAAACTAAGAATGTAGAACTACAAACTAAAATTAGTAGTTATGAATCAGTAGTAGCTGATGCTAATAATAAGATTAACACCCTTAATAAAAGAATTTATATAATTAAAAAACAAACAGATGAAAAGATTAATAGTATTAATAATCTTAATAACGACGAGCTATACAAGTTTTTCACAGACAGATACAGACAGTACCTCGATTCGATTGGAAGTCCCAATAGCGAAGCTGGTAATTAAAGATCTTCTTACTGGAGATGCAGCTAAAAGACAGCTTGTAGTTACTGATACTATTTTGCAGAAAAAAGATATTCAACTTACAGTAAAAGATACTATAATATCTAATCTTAATCTTCAAATAGCAAACTTTAATAAAATAATAACTACTAAGGATAAGCAAAAGCAAATCCAAGAAAATCTTCAAAAAGACTTAGAAAAAGCTTTAAGAAAAGCTAAAAGAAGAGAATTTTTATATAAAGTAGGCACTATTGCCGGTGGTGTATTTGCTGTACTTTTCTTAACCAAGTAAGTAAAACTATTTATACTAAAGAAAACTATGCTTAATAATCTAAGAAAAGGGTTCTTTCCTTTTATTATAGCTATCTCTGCTCTGTCTGTATCAGGATCAGCAGCTTTTTATTCAGTATATGGATTAAGTAAACTATTTGCTGGTGCAACTGTAGAGGTAATTATTATGGCTGGTTCTTTAGAAGTAGCTAAATTAGTTATAGCATCTTTACTATATCAATACTGGGATACTATAAATAAACTGCTAAGAACTTATTTAACTATTGCAGCTGTAATACTTGTACTTATAACCAGTATGGGTATTTATGGTTTCTTATCAGCTGCTTATCAAGGTACCTATCAAACATTATTAGTTACTGAAAATAGAATAGAGTTTTTAGAAAATAAAGCTGATTTTTACCAAAAAGATATTATAAGATATGATCAAGAACTTGAACAAATACTGGCAAATATTTCTAATCTTTCTAATGCGAGATCCGTTTCAATCCAAGTCAAGGACACCAGTGTGGCTGGAGGCATTCGAAACACCATTTCCACGGTTGACTTACGTCTGGCACAAGATAGGCTTAGAGTTGAAGAAAATAACAGGAAAGATGTCTATCTAAGGAGAACAGTAGCAGCTGATAGTTTACAAAAATATAAATTTGAAATATTAGAACTTCAGAATAATTCTGATATAGCAGGTGAATTAGGACCATTAAAATATTTAGCCGGATTAACTGGTACTCCTATGGATAGGATAATTAATATTTTACTATTAGTTATTATATTTGTATTCGATCCTTTAGCAATAGCTTTAGTAGTAGCTGCTAATATGGCGTTTGCAAATGCTTTTCCTAGAAGGGAAGAAAATATATATGGAGAAAAAGAACATCCTAAAGTTAATCTTTATAATGAAGAAGATGAACGCAGAATGGATATTATAGGTCAAAATGGTAACGACGGAGAACATTATGAAGAACCTCCTGTTATACAGACTTTATTAGCAGATGTAGAGGTATTAGAAAATATGGATAAGATGTTAAGTCCTACCCCTACTGCTACTTTAACACCTACACCAACACCAGAACCCTCTCCTACTCCTAAAGCTAAACTAAGTATTAACGATCAACCTGAAGGTAATGTAGATGATCTTAAAACTAATCCTAGTAATTTTAAAATAGTTAATAGAGATGGCTCGGTAGAATACTTAAATGAAGAACCTAAAATAGATATTAGAGGAACTAGAGCTTATGTTAATTTAAAAGACGGTAGAGAAGGTTGGATGGATAGGGATAATAGTGATAGAATTATCTATATGTAAAGTTGTTTATTCGATAAATTTTTACTATATTATATTATGGACAAAAAAGTATACGACATGTTAAAGAAGAGTGCTGAAGCAGATAAAGCTAAAGCATTACTTTCATTTGAATTATTAACTAAGAATGCTGTTGGTATAGGAGATCACACTACTGATGATTTCTATAAAAACTGTGAACAAGCATTAAAGTTATTAGCTTCAGCAGAAGAAAGAATTGAAACTTTAGACAAGTATTTTAATTAAAAATTATTAATAAAAGTTATATGAGTAAAAAAGCTATAGAAGTTTTAAAGAAAGAGTACCCTACTATTTACAATGCATACAAAGAGATACAAGAAGAGCAATTTGAACTTTTTGCTAAGAAACATCTTGACTACGGGATGGGTAATGTATCAGCAGGTACTCAATTAGTAAATGAAGAAGAGGTTGATTTTGCAATGACAGGCCTTTGGTATAGACTATCTGATAAAATTAATAGATGGAAAAATATGATACTTACTAATCGTAAGGCTCAGAATGAGACATTGATAGATACTTTCCAAGACATTACTAACTATGGTATTATAGCCCAGTTAGTATTTAACGGTAAATGGAAAGATAATTAATATGCCAAAAAAAATTCCAAAGCAAGTTAAACTTGTCAAGGATAGTTATATAAAGCAATCTAAGAGTAATAAACATATCTCTTATAGCCAATTATTTACCTATCTAAGCTGTAAACGTAAATGGGAGTTACAGTATCTTCGTAAGATAGCTCCTTATGACCCGTCTATACATGCCGTATTTGGATCGGCATTTCACGAAACATTACAGAATTATTTAGATGTTATGTACTCTACTACTGCAAAAGCAGCAGACGAAATAGATACAAACGCTTACCTTTACGATAGAATGTCTAAAAATTATAAAAGACAAAAAATGCAGAATGGAGGAGAGCATTTCTCTAATGCAGATGAAATGAATATGTTCTGGTTAGATGGTAAGCATATAATGGATTATATAAAAAAGAAAAGAGGAGGTTATTTTTCTAAAAAGAATACTTACCTAGCAGGTATAGAAACTTTATTATATCAAGAATTAAGACCAGGAGTCTACTTTAAAGGTTATATAGATTTAGTTTTCTATAATAAGTACTTAGATGAATATACTTTAGTTGATATAAAAACATCTACTAAAGGTTGGAATAAATTTGCTAAAGCAGATGATAAAAAAACATTTCAATTACTTTTATATAAAGAGTTTTTTGCTAAACAGTTTAACGTTCCTATAGAGAAAGTTAACGTAGAATACTTTATAGTTAAAAGAAGAGTACCGGTAGAAGCAGATTTTGCTATTATGCAAAGAAGAGTTCAAGAGTTTAGACCTACAGCAGGTAAAATTAAAAGAGGTAAAGCTCTATCAGCTATGAATAACTTTATAGCTGACGTATTAGATAGTAATAATGAATATATAGATAAAAGTTACCACTGTACAGGTGATAGGAGTCCATGCTGGCATTGTAATGTTTACGATGGAGTTTTAGAAAAATAGCCTATTTATATATAAATATATACTTATATATTGTTATAAAACATTAGTTATGATTAAAGATGAAAAGTTAACATCCGTTAAAATTACACAGCCTCACTTCGATAAATTTAAAATGGCATGCTTACAAGATAATTTTTCTTTTAAAAAGCTTGCAGATCGGGCAATTTTTCTTTATATTACAGATAAAGAGTTTAAGAAATTAATTCACGAAACTATATCCATTAAATTGAAAAAATGATAGAAGGTTATATCCCAAAGGACGAAAGAAAAAAAATATTACTACTCTGTGATGATATAAGAATGCACTCAGGTATTGCTACTATGGCAAGAGAGTTTGTAGTAAACTTATCTCACAAGTATAATTGGTTTCAATTAGGAGCAGCTTTAAAACATCCTGATCAAGGTAAAACATTTGATATTAGTCAAGATGTAGGAAAGAAAATAGGCATTAATGATGCCGATGTAAAAGTAATGCCATGGAATGGATACGGAGATGCAGGAGTAATAAGGAACTTGATTGCAAAAGAAGAACCAGATGCTATTTTTATATTTACCGATCCAAGATACTGGATATGGTTATTTGAAATAGAAAGAGAAATAAGAAGTAAAATTCCTATCTTTTGGTTAAATATATGGGATGACTATCCTGCTCCTATGTACAATAGACCTTACTACGAATCAGTAGATTTATTAATGGGTATATCTAAACAGACAGTAAATATTAATAAATTAGTACTAGAAGAAAAAGCTAAAGAGAAAGTTATAGAATATGTACCTCATGGTATAGATGAAAAAGATTTCTTCCCTATAAGAGAAGGAGACGAACTTTATCCTAAATTATTAGAGTTTAAAGAAAAGACCGTTCCAGTAGATGCTGATTTTATTGTTTATTTTAATTCTAGGAATATACATAGAAAAAGACCAGGTGATACATTAATGGCGTATAAACATTTTTGTGATTTAATAGGAGAAGAAAAAGCTAAGAAGACTGCATTAGTAATGCATACTCAACCTTCTGATAATAATGGTACAGATCTTCAAGCTATGAAAAATACTTTCTTTCCGGAAGGTAATATTTACTTCTCTAGCCAAAAAATATCCCCTCAACAAATGAACTTTATGTATAATATGGCTGATTTAACTGTCTTATTATCTTCTAATGAAGGCTGGGGATTATCCTTAACTGAATCTATGATGTGTGGTACTATGATATCAGCTAACGTTACAGGAGGTATGCAAGATCAAATGAGATTTGTTGACGATAAAGGTAAATGGATAGAGTTTGATAGTGAATTTCCTTCCAACCATAGAGGTACATATAAAGAGCATGGTGAATGGGCTATACCAGTCTTTCCAACTAATATATCATTTACAGGTTCTCCTATGACTCCTTACATATACGATGATAGATTAAGTCCTGAAGATGCATCTAAAGCAATATTAGAAGCTTATGAATTAGGAAAAGAAGAAAGAAATAAAAGAGGATTAAAAGGACATGAATGGGTAATGTCTGATGAAGCAAGTATGAGTTCTTTTAAAATGAGTAAAAAAGTAGGAGAATGTATGGATAAAGCTTTTAAAAACTTTAAACCTAGACCTCCTTACAGTGTTGTAAAGATAGGTCAATATAAACCTCTTACTGTTAAACATAAAATTACAGGTTATTAATATGGATAAGATTTCAGTAGTAGTTAGTTCACCAGTAGATACTTACTCAGGTTACGGAGCAAGATCAAGAGACTTTGTAAAAGCATTAATGGCTTTAGGTAAGTATGATGTTAAATTATTATCTCAAAGATGGGGTAATACTAGATTTGGTTATTTAGAAGATCACGAAGAAGATGACTTATTAGTGAACATTATTCCTCAAATGACTAGTGCACCTGATATATGGATACAGATTACAGTACCTAATGAATTCCAAAAAGTAGGTAAGTATAATATAGGAGTTACAGCAGGTATAGAAACTACATTATGTGATAAAGCATGGATAGAAGGTATTAATAGAATGGATTTAGTATTAACTTCTTCTGTTCATTCTAAAAATGTTCTTGAAGAGACTAAATGGGATATAAAAGATAATAGAACAGGTCAAATAGTTGAAACATCAAAAACTAATATACCAATCAAGGTATTATTTGAAGGTATAGATAATACTAAGTATGGAGTTAATCCTAATACTAATTTTGACTTATCTTCTGTACAAGAAGAATTCTGTTTCCTATTTGTAGGACACTGGCTGCAAGGTAATTTTGGTCATGATAGAAAGAATGTAGGTTATATGATTAAATCGTTCTTAGAAACGTTTAAAAATAAATCTAAACAACCAGCTCTTTTACTTAAAACCTCTCATGTAGGTAGTTCTATAATCGATCAAGATAGAATACTTAAGAAGATAGGAGAAATAAGACAGAGTGTAAAAGGTAAGTTACCTAACATATACCTTATACATGGAGAAGTACATGATACTGATATAAATAACTTATATAATAATCCTAAAGTTAAAGCAATGGTTTGTTTAACTAAAGGAGAAGGATTTGGAAGACCTTTATTAGAGTTTAGCGTTGTAAAAAAACCTATACTTACTACAGGGTGGTCTGGTCATATGGACTTTCTTAATAATAGAGAAGCATTCCTTTGCGGAGGTAAGATACATAAGTTAGATAATTCATCAATACAGAAAGGAGTATTATTACCAGAAAGTGAATGGTTCCAACCTGAAGATGCTCAAGTAGGAGCAGGATATAAAGAAATTTATAAAAATTATAAAAAATGGGTTCCTTTAGCTAAGCAGCTAGGATTTAGAAATTCAAAAGATTTTAGTTTTGAATCTATGACTAAATTATTAGGAGAGATATTAGACGAAAGCTTACCAGAATTTCCTAAACAAGTAGAGTTAAAGTTACCTAAATTAGATTTACCTAAATTAAAATAGTTATGAGTGATAATTTAACAAAAGATAGATTAGTAAAAGGTCCTTTTGGAGGCGATGCTTGTTATGAGCAATCGTTTATGCAAGAAGGAGAAGAAGTTAAAACTTGGCTTTGTATGGGTAGCGGTTTTAGTACTTCTACTAAAATGGATAAAGACTCTAAATTAGTTAACGATACATTAGAAACTTCTCCTGAATTATATAAAGATTTAATGCATATAGATGAAAATAATAGAGCATGGTTTCCTGCTACTATTACTCTTCCTGGGAAAGGAATGGTTTTCGCTGATGGGACGGATAAGAAGAATTGGAAATGGGCAGCAATAAAAGCTAAAGTATTAACAGAAGAAGAAATTAAATCAGGCAAGTATCCAAAAGATCAAACTCACAAAATGGATATGCAAAATATGTCACATTTTGATGCTAATAAAGGATTTATGGACGCTTTAGAAATTATAGGATTTTATGAAATCAATTAGTTACGCAATTACAGTATGTAATGAGTTTGTTGAAATACAAAAACTCGTTCCTTTTCTTTTAGAACATAAAAGAGATGAAGATCAAATAGTAGTTTTATATGATCAAAGTAACGGTACTGAAGGAGTAGAAGACTTCTTGAGAGCTAAGAGTGTTAATTTCGATTTTAGCTGGTACCCTGGAACATTTAATAGAGACTTTAGTGAATGGAAAAATTTACTAACCAGTCATTGTAATGGAGATTATATATTTCAAATAGATGCAGATGAATTACCTGATGAGGCATTAATAAAAAATCTACCTAGACTATTAGAGGCTAATCCTGATAATGAAGTTTACCTTACTCCTAGAATAAATACAGTTGAAGGTTTAACTCAAGAACATATTGGAAGATGGCAATGGAGAGTAAATGAGAAAGGTTGGGTTAATTGGCCTGACTATCAATGGAGAATATGGCAAAATAAACCTGAAATAAAATGGATAAATAAAGTTCATGAAAAGCTATCAGGTTATAAAACTTTTGCTGCATTACCAGCTTCACCTAAATATGCCTTATATCATCCGAAACATATTGACAGACAAGAAAGACAAAATGCATTTTATAACACTATAACAGATTAAACATGGGAGCACCGTTTACATTACAAGAAGATTCAATTAAAGATGTTATTAGCTCAGTAGGAGTAATAACTGATTATTTAAAAAAGTTTGAACAAAAAGACATTTCATTAGTAAAGTTATTTGCTGATGATGTTGAACTTATAGATTGGAATATACACAAGAAAGGTTTTGACGATGTAGTTAAAGCTTACGAAGATATATTTAAATCAGTAGATACTTTTAAAATTACTAGCCCCGGCATTGGAGATGTATCATCTACAGATTCAGTATTACTTTATCCAGTTATTAAAGTAGATGCTCAAGCATTTTTATGCAGAATAGATATAGCAATAGATAATAAAGAGCCTTTAAAAGTTATTGATATAATTACTTTAAACGATAAAGGTTTAATTAGTAAAATAAATGCTTTTAAACAGTAATGAAAGTAGGAATAATCGGTAATGGTTTTGTAGGAGAAGCTCAGGCTTTTGCTTTTAGTCCTACATATGAAATAAAAATTTATGATGTTGATCCTCTAAAGAGTTTAAATACTTTAGAAGAAGTACATGACTGTGAAGTAGTATTTGTTTGTGTACCTTCTCCTATGAATGAAGATGGCTCTCAAAACTTATCATATATCGAAGAAGTTTTTGATAATGCTACACCTCGACCAGTTTACGTTATAAAATCAACAGTTATACCTGGTACAACACGTCTCTTACAAGAGAAATATAAGGATTTAAGTATAGTGTTTAGTCCTGAATTTTTAACTCAAAGAACCGCTAAATTAGATATGATGACTCAAGCTAGAGTTATATTTGGAGGTGATGATATAGCTACAGGAGCATTAGAAGATTTTTACTCTAAAAGATTTAAAAATAGAAACTATATTCATACTGATTCAACTACAGCAGAGTTAATTAAATATATGAATAATACTTTCTTTGCTACTAAAGTATCATTTATGAATGAGTTTAAAATATTAGCTAATAAATTAGGAGTAGATTGGGAAACAGCAGTATGGGGATTTGCATCAGATCATAGATTAGGAGACAGTCATTTAGATGTTCCTGGTCCTGATGGTAAATTAGGTTTTGGAGGTACTTGTTTTCCAAAAGATATTAATGCTATCATAGATGTAGCAAATAATAATAAAGTTGATATGAAAGTATTAAAAGCAGCCTGGGAAACTAATTTAGAAGTAAGACCAGAAAAGGATTGGGAACAATTAAAAGGAAAAGCAGTAGTATGAAAACAAAGATACGTAAAAAGTCCGCTTTAGTTCTTGGCGGAGGAGGATTTATAGGAGGACATTTAGCTAAAAGATTAAAGGAAGAAGGTTTTTGGGTAAGAATAGTTGATATTAAAAATGAGCATGAGTATTTCGACCATAAAGATATATGTAATGATTATGTAGCAGGTGATTTAAGAGACCCTGATATAGTTGAAGCTGTATTCAGATTAGAAACAGATCCTAATCACAAAGACGTAATTTATAATTATGATTTTTTTAAGAAACCTTTTACTAAAATAGAAGCATTTGATGAAGTTTACCAACTAGCTGCTGATATGGGTGGTGCAGGTTATATCTTTACAGGTGATAATGATGCTAATGTAATGCATAATTCAGCATTAGTTAACTTAAATGTAGTAAATGAAGCTACTAAGTCTGGAGTAGGTAGAATATTTTATTCTTCTTCAGCTTGTATGTATCCTGAGCATAATCAATTAGATCCTGATAATCCTAATTGTGAAGAGTCTTCAGCTTATCCAGCTGATCCAGATAGCGAATACGGATGGGAGAAATTATTTAGTGAAAGATTATATTTTGCTTTTAATAGAAATTATAATTTAGACGTAAGAGTAGCTCGTTATCATAATATATTTGGACCTCAAGGAACTTATGATGGCGGTAGAGAGAAAGCTCCAGCTGCTATGTGTCGTAAAGCTGCTGAAGGTAAAGAAGAAATAGAAGTATGGGGTAGTGGTAATCAAACAAGATCGTTTATGTATGTAGATGAATGTGTAGAAGCTACATTAAGACTAATGAGACAAGATAAATTTTTAGGTCCTGTTAATATCGGCTCAGAAGAAATGGTTACAATTAATGAATTAGCTCAAATTGCAATAGATCTTTCCGCAAATAATCTTTCTATTAAAAATATAGATGGTCAAGAGTTTATTGACAAATATGGCTTTCCTTGTCCGTTAGGAGTTAATGGTAGAAACTCTCATAATAAATTATACAGAGAAAAAATAGGATGGGAATCTAAAGCTACTCTTAAAGAAGGAATGGCTAAAACTTTTGAATGGATTAAAAAACAAATAAATTGATAAGAAAATTGTTAATTATGTTCGGTAATCTATTTGATATGGGTTGGTGGGCTAATAAAATTAATTCTAAACTAGGTGTTTATGAATGGGCTAAAAAGTCTAAGTTTCGTAAATGGCAAGAAGGATTAACAGGATGGAAGTTTTGGACTTGGCAGATAGTAGGAGGATTAACTTTTATTATCGTTATGGAGTTCCTACTCAATAAGGTAGGTATGACAATGTTGCCTTGGAAATAAGAAAAATTTACATATGGTTAAGAGTATTGTTTATTAGAATACCTAAAGAAATTAAGTACAAATTGCAAGAAATGTACGATATGGAAAATTTTAGATAAGAATGAATAAAAAAATATTATTATTTACAACTATCGGTAAACTCTCTGAAGAGTCTCAATCTCATGTTAATGCTAGTTTCCAATCTTGGAAAGATTATGGATTAGATATATTAGTATTTGGTGAAACTTTTCATAAAGATTTATGCAGTAAGTTTGATGCTATATTAGATACCTCAGTAGAAAAGTCTGAGTTTGGTATACCTTTAGTTAGAAGTTTATTTGTTAAAGCATTACAATATGAAGGATACGATTTATTTTGTTATATTAATTCTGACATTATTTTTAATAAAGATCCTAGACCATTACTCGAACTAATTGATTATAAATCATTTATGGCAGTAGGTCAAAGGTTAGATGTATGGGACTGGCCAAAAAACTCTAAAGAAGAAATACATAACCCAGGTGGAATAGATTACTTTTTCATGACTAAAGACTTCAGAGACTGGAGTGATATGCCAGATTTTAGTATTGCAAGAGGTAGATTCGATCATTGGATAATGGGTAAAGCTTTAGATAGCGGTAAAGCAGTAGTAGACCTAACCAAAGTATTTTTACCAGTTCATCCTGAACCTAAAAATAGAATCTCAGCTAATCCTGATATTCAATATGCTAATGGAATGGTTAAGTTAGGATATCAACAGTTTAGAAATATGAATATATTTTTAGACTTACAATGTCATGGACAAACTAATATGACACCTTTTATAATGACAAAAAAAGGATTAGAGAAAAGAACTGAAATACCTTTAAATGAGTTTAAACATCAATTCAAATATGACTATGAAAAATTTTGATTTATCTGAACCTAAAATTATAGTATTCGATTTAGATGGTACTTTATTAAATGTAGATAGAAACTATTACGATAAAGCTACCCCTATTAAACATAGGATTGATATGGTAAATAAACTATACGATGAAGGTCATACGATTATAATAGAGACAGCTAGAGGATGCGTAAGCGGAAAAAATTATTTCTTTTATACTTTAGAACAATGTAAAAAGTTTGGTTTAAAATTTCATACACTTCGTACAGGAGTTAAATATGGAGCAGATTTATTTGTAGATGATAAAGGAATGTTAGATAATGACTTCTTTAAAGATGACGGAGAAGGAAAAAAATTAGAACCTTGGCAGTATAAAGATCGTGATTAATGGCTAGTATAAAAAAGTTTATAAGTAAAAGTCCAAACATAGTAAAAAAGTTATATTATAAATTAGTTCCTTTCTATAAAAGATACGGATCTGAATTTAAAGATACTTACGACTTCTTATTACATTCAATTGACTTTACCCCTAAGCAATTAAAAGAGTACCAGTTTAGTAAACTAAGAGAAACTATTTCTAATGCTTATGATAACGTACCTTACTATCATAAGTTAATGGTTGATTATGGTGTTCCTAAATATATAAATGACCCTTCTGATATTGCTAAGTTACCTATACTTACCAAACAGTTAGTAAAAGATAATTGGAAAGATTTAATTAATAAAAAATATAAAGGTGATGTGATTACTTTCAAAACCTCAGGCTCTACTGGAGAAAAATTTAAGTTTTTAGGTAATGATAATTTATACAAAAGAGAAGCTGCATTTGTATTAAGAGCGTTTAATATGCATAATGCTTCACTGTATGATAAACCTTCAGTATGGGTTAGAAGATATGCTCCTAAAGCTGGAGATCCAATATCGTATACTGATCATGAATTAAATAGAGTATATTTATCTCCTTTTAATTTATCTCCTACAACTATTGAAAGCTATGTAAGAGAGATAGACAGAACATCAGCTGAAACTTTAGTTACTTATCCTTCATTAGCTAATTTTATGGCTAATTTAATGTATGATAAATCCTTAAGATTTAAAAAAATAAAATCTATACATGTAGCATCAGAAATGATCCTTCCGGAATGGAGAAATAATATAAGAGCTAAATTAGGAATAAATTTATATGCTCATTATGGTATGATGGAGAAAGTATCTTTCTTTTCTAATTTTTTAGGTAGTGATAAATATGCTGAAAGTTTAGAATACGGTTATACTGAAATAGTAAACGGTAATGTTATAGGTACTGGCTTCTTAAATGATGTAATGCCTTTTATACGTTATTCTCCCGGTGATAGAGCTGTTAAAAACAGTGACATTGAATACTTTAATGCATTACCGGTAAGTGTAGATGATTTTATAGGAAGATCTACAGATATGATTTTTACTAAAGATGGTAGAAAATTATCTGGAGTTAATTTTTATACTATGATGTATAAAATACCTGGAGTTGAAATGTTTCAAATAACTCAAAAGTCTCTTAATAAAATAATAGTAGATTATATTCCTTCTGATCAATGGGGAAAAGATACTGAAAACTGTATCATAGATGGAATGAAAGATAGAGTAGGTAAAGATATTGAATTAAAAGTTAATTCAGTTATAGAGTTAGAAAGAAGCTCTACTGGAAAATTAAAAACGATTAAAAATGAATGTTAATTTAGATAACGTCAAACCTTATATACTATCAGATAGAGTTATATCATCTGATATGACATATTTAGATTGGAATGAAGGTACTGCTATACCTGATAAGATGATGAAAAAAATAAAAAATAAGTTAACCGACTTACATCATTACTCAGATCCTTCTAATAATGAATTAAAAGAAGCATTAGAATCCCATACTGGAGTAGATAAAACTTTTATAGAAGTATTTAACGGATCAGATTCAGCTTTAGACTATACTTTTAGAGTTCTTCTCAATAGCAATGATAAAGTATGTATTCCCTATCCTAACTATACTCAAGTAAATCAAACTATTACTTCGTTAGGTTGTAGAGTTCTTAATTGTGATATTAGTACTTTAGAAGAGAATATTAAATCGTTTAAACCTAAAGTAGTTTATTTATCAGTTCCTAATAATCCTTTAGGTTATGTTTATAATACTTTACCTTTAGCTGAGAAGTATTCAAATACTTTTTTTATAGTAGACGAAGCTTATGCTGAGTTCTTTCCTAAATGTTCTATATTTGATGAAGCATATAAATATTCAAATGTAATAGTAACTAGAACTTTTTCAAAAGGTTTTGGATTAGCTGGGATAAGGCTTGGATATATGACAACTAATTCTTATATTATGAATAAGGTAAGATCTATTAATAACTTTAAACAGGTTAATACTTTAGCAGCAATAGCAGGAGTAGAAGCATTAAAAGACTTTAAAAGTATAAAAGCTAATATAGATAATACTAATCAAACTAAGAAAGAATTTCTTAGAATGCTAAAAGACTATAGAGTTAGAGATAGTCATGCTAATTTTGTATTATTAGAACATACTAGAGCTAAAGAGATTATAAATGAATTAAAAAGCTTAGGTATTTTAGTAAGAGATAGAAGTAAGTTTATTAATAATACAATGAGAATTACTATAGGACCTTTACCGATGATGAGAAAAATAGCTCAAATTATAACTAAATACTAATGGAAAAAAATATATCATTTATAGGATTAGGTAAGTTAGGCTTACCTCTTGCTACTAATTTTGCTAAGAACGGACATAATGTATTAGCAATAGATAAAAATCAAAAACTAATAGAGTTTGTAAATGGAAAAGAAGCACCTTGGTACGAATTAGGATTAGAGGATAATCTTCATGCTGCAGAACCGCGTATAAAATACTCTACTGGGTATAGAGGTTTAGGTAAAACAGATATTACCATTATACTAGTAAATACTCCATCAGTAAAAAAAGATGGATCATTTTCTAATTTGTATATCGAACAATCTATTCATGCTATATGTGAAGAGTTAAATAAAGTAAAAAAGAAAGAGCATCATATAATTCTATCTTCTACTGTTATGCCTGGATCTATTAATAATGATTTTATTCCTTTGATTAAATCTTTAACTAATTGTAAAGTTAGCTTTAGTTATGTACCTGATTTTGTAGCAATAGGTCAAGTTATAAAAGACTTTGAGAATCCAGATTTTTTATTAATAGGTAGTGATACAAAAAAGTCATCTACTTTAACTAAAAATCTATATAAGACTATAATTAATAATAAACCTCCTATAAAAGAATTAACTTTAGCTGAAGCAGAACTGTGTAAAGTTTCTTTAAATGCATATATAACTACTAAGATATCTTTTGCTAACTACTTAGGTACTTTAGCTAATAAATTAGATCCTAATATTGATGTTGATAATATAACTGATACAATAGGTTTAGATGCTAGAATAGGAACTAAATATTTTAAATCAGGAGGTCCTTATGGAGGAACATGCTTCCCTAGAGATACTTGGGCATTTGCTAAGGTATCAGAAAAGGTAGGATTAGTATCACACCAAATGTTTGCTAATGAAGAGATTAATAATCAAACAGATAAAGAAATATACGAAAAGATAATGGTAATGAATCCTTCTGCTATTGGACTAGTAGGATTAGGATTTAAACCTGGTACTCCAGTTATAACAGAAGGAATTGCTACTAAATTTTTAGAAAGAATTAAGAATTTTAAATGTCAAGTTTACTTATATGATAGATATTCTGATGCAATAGATGATATTATAAAACAACACCCTGATATAGATTTCGTTGATTGTAGAGTTAATAATTATAAGTTAGTTGATATAGTTAATGCTTGTCAGTCAATAGCATTTTGTAATGGAGATACAGCTTACTTAGAAAAAGAACATTTTGAAGGTGTAGATATGTTTGATATTAATGCTAAAAATATAGTAGACCCCTGGAGAATATTATGAAGGTACTATTTGCAAAACAACAATTAGATTTAGTAGGCCCTAGACAATCCTTTGCATATGCAGATGATCACGAATTAGAAATACTAAGAGGTTTTCAAGGAAAAGTTTCTTTGTGGGAAATGTTATGTGCTCTAAAAGCAGATTTTCTTATTACTCCTACTTTGGTTCAAGCACCTTGGTTAGCAACTTTATTAGCTCAACCTGGTTATAAAGATACTATGCAAAAAACTACCCCACAGGTAATTAATCCTAACGAGTTTGACTTTGGAGCTTATGATGTAGTAATAACTCACGATTCATTCTTAGGATTACAAATAGATGCATTAAAAGCAAAGTTCCCTAAAACTGTATTTGCATACTTATTAGCGGAACATTCAAGCTGGCAGATGCATAGAATAGGTTATAAGTATGATTTATATTTAGACCATACTTTAGAATCAGTAGATGATGTAGTAAGATTACCACAAGCAGTTAATTTTCTATTTCCTAGAATACCTGATAAAGTAAGAGAATTATTTCATCAAGATAAAACTTCAGTATTTTTAGATTATAGAACTTTAGGTTACTTTATAGGTAATGGTTCTAATAATTTTTTACTTACTGAAGATAAAGTTAACAAATTTTATGATAATTTTAAATTTAATTTACCAATAGAAAAAATAAGTAATGTATCTATGAAACCTTTTATGTTCGATGAGGTTTATAATAATGATTCTATAGAATACTATAGTAAGTTATGTAGAACTAAATATTTTGTTTCTATTGCTAATAGAGTTGGACAGGCAGCTTTTGATGCTGCTTCTGCTAATTGTATAGTATTTGGTAATTCTAAATCTAAACTACATAAACTTTTATGCCATCCTTTTACTTTGATGGATGAAGAAATAAAAATAGAACATATTAAAAATAAAATTGATACGTTAGAAAATGATCCAAAATTATGTATGGAAGTATTAGATAAGCAAAATGAATATTTATTTAAGACATGCGTAGAACATCCTAAAAATGTATTTAAAAAAGCTTTAGAATTAAAATGAAAAAAGGAGTTATAGCAGGCAACTTTGATGTAATGCATCCAGGTTATATAAAAATGTTTAAAGAGTGTGCTGAAAATTGTGATTGTTTAATAGTACTTTTACATTCAGATCCTTCTATAGAAAGACCTCATAAACTTAAACCTATTTTATCTACTAAAGAAAGAAGAGAGATGCTATCTGAGTTAAAATCTGTTTGTGATGTATTTGAATATAATTATGAAGCTCAACTTTATGATCTACTTCAAGTAGGAGAGTTTGATATTAGATTTCTAGGTAGTGATTATATTAATGAACCTTTTACTGGTGATAATTTAAAAATACCTATCCATTATTTAGATAGATCTCATGGATGGTCAACTACTAAGTTTAAAGAAAAGATAACTAGACAGTTTAACGAACAAAGAAGATTAAAAAAATACTTATGAAAATATTAGTAACAGGAGGTGCTGGAGGAGTAGGTACTAACCTTATAGAAAAATTATTAGAATTAGGTCACGAAGTAACTAGTTGGGATAACTATTCTGCTGGATTAGAATCTAATCATATAGAAGGAGCAACATATATTAATAGAGATACTAGAGAAATGGCTTATGGATCAGGACCTGGTACTATAAAAGATTTTGACTTAGTTTACCATTTAGGTGAATATTCAAAGGTAGTTCCTTCATTTGATTGCCCAGAATTATCTTTTAGATATAATTTAGAAGGAAGTATGAGAGTATTAGAATCATGTAGACATGAGAATATACCTGTTATTTATGCTGGTTCATCTACTAAGCTATCTTATCCTGGAGAGTTAGGATCTCCTTATGCTTTATATAAATCTACAGTAGCTAAATTATTCCAATGTTATGGTGACTGGTATGATTTAAAATATAATATCTGTTACTTTTATAATGTATATGGTCCTAGAACTGAAACTTGGGCTAACGAATGGCAAACAGTTATTAATATATTCAGAGATCAAAAGAAAGCAGGTAAAAATTTAACTATTACAGGAGATGGAACTCAAAAAAGAGACTTTACTCATGTTGAAGATATAGTTCAAGGTTTAGTATTAGCAGGAGAAAATATTAATAACGAAGAGTATCAGTTAGGAACAGGAGAAGAGTTTAGTATTTTAGAAATAGCTAAAGCATTTGATCATCCTCATGAATTTATAGATCCTAGACCAGGTGATAGACCGAATGGTTTAGCTGATATTAGTTTTACAAAAGAACGTTTAGGGTATAAACCTAAGCATAGAATAATGGATTATATTAAAAGTATATGAAAATAGCTTACATAAGTGAAATGGGTAATAGAGGTCAAATATCTCGAGTAGGTAGAGATTTTGATATGATGAGAACTGAATGGTCTTGGCCTTGTGCATTAGAAGCAGATCTTTTCCCTTTTGATACTGAACCTCACGGTGTTATGTATGATTTAGGATTAGTTATACTTCCTAAACAACATTTACATTTATGGAGAAATAGTAAATTTTTTGAAAGAGCTAGAAAGTTCTGTAAAAAGATTGCTATAATGCAAGAAGGGCCTCATTGGTGCTTTCAAGATTATAAATTAGAAGATCAGATATGGTATTATAATAGTTTAAAAAATGCAGATATATTATATGTGCATAATAAATTAGATATAGAATATTATAAAGGTATAACTGATCATAAAGATATTAGAATATTACCTTCATTGATGGTTACAGATAGAGTAGAGAATTTACCTGAAGTAGAAAGAGACGGTGTAATGATAGGAGGTAATTTTGTAAGCTGGTATGGAGGATTTGATTCATATATAGTAGCTAAGAGTATTGATGAAACTATCTATTCTCCACAAATGGGTAGAAGACAGGAAGGTGAAGAACAGTTAGGTATAAATCAACTACCTTATATGAGTTGGGTAGATTGGATTAAAGCTTTAAATAATAGAAAGTATGGCATTCATTTAATGAGAACTCATGCAGCTGGAACATTTGCTCTTAATTGTGCATTTTTAGGTATACCTTGTATAGGTTATAAAGGATTAGATACCCAAGAAGTATGTCATCCTCAGTTGTCGATTGAAATAGGAGAGATAGAAAAAGCCAAAGAAATGCTTGGAAATCTGAAAAATAATTCGTATTTTTATAAAGAGTGTTCAGAGCAAGCAAAAGAGAATTATAAAAAATATTATCATGAAGATATCTTTAATACAACCTTCAAGAAACAATTTAAAATATCTTAAATGGTCTTATGATTCTATTAGAAAGAATCAAGGAGATCATGAAGTACAGATATGTGTAGCAGACGATGCCTCATCTGATGGTACTTTTGAATGGTGTAAAGAAATTGCAAAAGAAGATAAACTATTTAAATTTATTAGAAACGAAGGTCCTGAAAGATTAGGCCATACTATTCTATATGATACATTAATTAATGAAGTAGCTACATTTGATATAGCTATGATTTATCATGCAGATATGTACTTATGTCCTCATGCATTAGATTTTGTAGAGGAATTAATCGAACCGAAAGTAATAGTATCTTTAACTAGAATAGAACCTCCTTTACATCCTGATGGACCTGAAAAAGTATTATTAGCTTGTGGAGAAGAACCTGAAAGATTTAGAGAGCAAGCAGTACTAAACTATGTATTTAAGAATATGGATGCAGATAAAGTAACTGAAGGAATATTTGCTCCATGGGCTTTTTATAGAAAAGATTTTCAAGAGATAGGAGGACATGATCCATTATATGCTCCTCAATCAAAAGAAGATACCGATATCTTTAATAGATTTCAGCTAAATGGAGTTAAGTTTAAACAAACCTGGGGAGGTTTTGTATACCATATGACTTGTAGAGGTAGTAGAAGGAATGTATTAGATGCAGCAAAAAATATACATGAAGATAGCCCTGAATGGTTAGCTCAGAATATGAGATCTACTCGTAACTTTATTCGTAAATGGGGACATTTTTGTTTACATGATGCTTATATGAAACCTATTATACCTCCAAAGTATAATATTAGACTTAATTTAACTAATAGTACTTTAGAGAAAGTACATATGCTTGAACCTTGGTGTGATAATATGGATACTGATTTAGCACCTGAAGAGTTAAATAAATATATTAGAACAGAACAAAAAAATACTATAATAAAATTAGAACCTAAATTTAATTACAATAGAGATAGTGATATTGTTGTTAATATAGATTGTAAAACTTTTACTAATGATGACTTTGTAAATTTATCTAGAATGTCACAAATAATAAAAGATAGCGGAGCTGTAGGTCAGTTTAATTTAGGTAATCTATTTATTAATATAGTAAGAATAAAAGAGTATACAGATAATTTAATTAAATTAAAATGACAAAAAAGTATTTAGTAGAGTTTACTCACCAATCAGGACAAGTAGAACAAGTAGAATTAGTAACTGATAGAATAGATTGGTCTATTAACCAATGGTGTAGAAATAGAGCTATAGTTAAACATGAGATTATAGCAACTATTAACGAGTATACAAATAATGATAACAAAATGCTTTTTGGCTAACTATTTATTAATATGAAACTAGAAAACTTAGTAAAACAAATTACTGAAGCAGCAAAAATTAACTTCGCAGGTCATCAATTTATATTAAAAGTTGATACTAACGAAGATCCTCAAAAGAAAGGTGTTAAAGTACAGTTCATTCCTACCGAATTTGGTTCTATCTCAGCTACAGAACAGAATGATATTGCTATTGAATTAGAAGAAAGACTTGAACAAGGTCTATCAGAGTATGATTTAAGAGTAGAAAGAGACAGAAATTTAAAAGATAAAACTATTATAGGATTCTTTATTTATATAGAATATTTTGATAGAATTATTAGAAAGGCATTATCAGGCCAGAACCCAGATTTAGACGAACCAGTACAAGATATACCAGGAGATGAATAAACATAAAGCTTCACTTAAGCAAACATTATTTTCCATACACAAAGTTCCTTTTAGAATCAAACAAAAAGAGCTTGATAAGACTTCTATTAATCAAAAACTATTCTTTGATTTTTTAAAATCAATGCAAAGAATTGAAATAAGAAGAGAGAAGCTATTAGATATAGGATTAGATGTTACTGGTTATGAAGATATGTTCTTTCAAGTAATAGAGAGCTTACTTAATTTAACTTTCAATAAAAAACAACTTCATTTACTTCATACTTATTTATATGAATTATCTCCTAATCCAGAATGGGATGGTACTATTAGTTTAAAAGTAGGAGAAAAAGAAGAAAGAGTAGTTAAGTTTAAAACTCCTAAAGAAGTATGGGATGTTTTGCAGAAACTCGGTTAAAAAGTTGTTTTTCTGAGATATTCTTCTTATATTTATATCTAATTTAAACGGTTATACTATATGCAAAAATTAAAAATGATTCCTTGCCCTAAATGTGGCGAACTATTCCCAGAGCTTAGAAAAACTAAATTTGGATATAACTTCTGCATTAATTGTTCTACAATTGATAGAGTTGTTGGTATTACTACCGTAGAAGGTAGTGGTGATCATACCTATAATGATATTATTATTATGGATAGACAGAAAGCTTTATCTATTGCTAGAAAAGAAGCTGAGTTAAAAGGTAAAAGATTCGACCCAGGAGTAGAAGTTCAAGATTACGAAAAGGATGAAGGAGCAGTTACTCAATCAGTAAATGAAAAAGTAAGCGCTTCGTTGAATCCATCAGATGAAACTGATCTTAAGTTTCCGGAATACGATACTTACGATCCTAATGCTGATCCTGAAGGTATAGAAGGAATAGACTACTAATGGCACGTCCAAGTAAAATACTTACTAAAGAAGATATATTAAGAGCACAAAAGATGACAAGATCTAATTTTGCAGCTGCTAGATATCTCCATGTCTCTTATAATCATTATAAAAAATATGCTAAGATGTATAAGGACGATAACGGTATAGCTTTACTTGAAGTACATAAGAATCAAGCTGGGAAAGGAATACCTAAATTTTTATCTAATAGAGGTAAAGAACCTCCTTTAATGGATCTTCTAGAAGGTAGAATTCCTATAGAACACTTTGATGCACAGAAAGTTAAATCAAGAATAATACAGGAATGTTTATTAGAAGAAAAATGTGCTAAGTGTGACTTTATGGAAAGAAGAGTTCATGATACGAAAGTACCAATAGTCTTAACTCATAAAGATAGAAATAGAAAAAATTGGAGATTAGATAATTTAGAATTTTTATGCTATAATTGTGCATTTTTATACTACGCTGATCCTATAACCGAACAACAAGTTCAGGCTATGGAGGATTATGTAGATAAATCAAAAGAAGAATTCAACTGGGAGATGGATCAACATCATATAGATCATTTAAAAGAACTAGGACTGTATGAAGAAGAGAACCCAGGTGATGAATTTATAGAAAGGTTATAACTATTTATCAATATGAAAACTAATAAAAATAAAAAGTTTTCTACGTTTAAAAGACGTAAATCTCACGAAAGAAAAGTTGCTGACGACCTAGTAAAGCAGCACGAGCGAAACGAAAAGTTACGTGAAAAAGAGATAGGAAAGAAGTTTCTGGATCTCTTCTAAGTTTAATTTAATTTAATTTTATGAAAAAAATCTCGACAATAACATTGTTAGTATTTGTAATTAGTATATTTACTTTATTTGCAAACACGACATTATACGTTCCTTATTATATTCCAGTTATTAATTCTTTAGAACCAGTATCTGTAGTTGAATTAGAAACAGAAATTGAAAAGATAGATTTAGATATAGAAATAAAAGATCATAAAGCATTTTTAAATGCAATGGGTATGAGGGAATCAACTAATAATTATTTAGCAGTAAATAAATTTGGTTATTTAGGTAAGTATCAATTTGGAGTTAGTACTTTAAAATCATTGAATATAAAAACAACCAAAGAAGAGTTTTTAAATAATCCTGAATTACAGGAGTATGCTATGCAAGAATTATTACTCGATAATAAAAAAAGATTAAAAAAGTATATAAAAAATTATGAAGGTAAAACTGTTCACGGTGTTTATATTACCGAATCAGGAATATTAGCTGCTGCACACTTAGGAGGAGTAGGAAACGTTCGTAAATTTTTTAGAAAAGGTTATGAATTTAAAGATGGTTATGGGACTACTATGACATCCTATATGGTTAAATTCTCAGGTTATAATTTGGATATATTATAAATTTTTACTATATTGTAAGATATGATTAAGTTACATTTTGAAACAACTGATGAGTTTGAAAAGTTATTTCGTTCTAAGAATAAAGAGATAACTGATGGTATGGTATATGGAATAGAAAGAGCTATGAATAATAATAAAAAAATAGCTTTACTATTTGAAATTACTTTTACTAATGGAGATCATGCATATGAAATAACTCTATCTTCTCACCTATGGGCTGAAGCTCTTCAAAGTTGTTTAGATTTTTATCATGCCGAAGGATATTCTGATGAAGCTATAGATTGCTGGAAATTATTAGAATGTGCTAAAGTATGGTAAAACCTTTTGAGGAATTATTCATTGAACCTAGAACATGGAAATTTAAATCATCTAGCTCAAATAAAGAATATACAGTTACGGAAGGTAAGTGGTTATATTGTGATTGTTGGGGTTACATAGCACATAAAAAATGCAAACATATTAAAGAAGTTAATGAGCAAATTAATTTACAGTCCTAAATTAGAAGTTAAGATAAGTTCTATTCACGGTTATGGAGTATTTGCTTCTGAAGATATAAAGAATGGAGAAGTATTAGAAGAATGTCATTTTATGTCTATACCTTACGATCACAACATAGTAAATAATCTCCCAGAGATTAAAAATATTTTAAATTTTCCTTTTCTTTTTCCTATTGATAATCCTACAGAATTAGCTTGGCCATTTGGCAACGGATGCATATATAATTCTTCTAAAAATAATAATGCTGATTGGAGTACAGATTCAGTTAGAAGGTTATTTATTTATAAGGCTATAAAAGATATAAAA
>MDSV01041198.1_pt1 | contig 42818 bp, 26 predicted proteins | sample 810851 | NCBI WGS metagenome assembly MDSV01 (sample SAMN05326640, study PRJNA326480) | marine metagenome | isolation source: seawater | place: Atlantic Ocean: North East | collected 2012
ACGTGCCGCACGAACGACGCGTGCCCCTTGCACACGCCCATGCGCCCGTACTGCTTGGAGACATCGTAGACGTCGATGTAGTTGTCGTGCGACCCCGCGGCGAGGAACTGGCCGTTCGGGGAGTACTTCACCTCGTGAATGGGCTCCTCGCGGTCCTTCTTGGCGTGCACGGTGTCCAGGCTGTCCGCGGAGAGCACCACCAGCCCGCCGCCGGCGAGGCCGACGGCGATCTGGCTCCCGTCGGGGTGGTACGCCGCGCTTCGCCCGCGCGCGCCGAGGTCGCGTACCATCACCATCCGCCTCGCCGCGAGGTCCCAGACCCGCACCGTGCAGTCGTCCCCCACGGTCACCATCTGGTGCTCGGACGGGTGCGTCGCGAGGCCCCAGACGGTGCCGTAGCCGTGGCCCTGCAGGAGCAGCTCGTGCGAGTACGACGTGGTGTCCATCTCGTAAATCTCACCGCTCCGCGTGCCGAGGAGCAGCATGCTGCCGCTCAGGTGCATGCTCTTGATGCACGAGCCGATCGCCTGCGGGTGGGAGATCACCACCTCCTTCAGGCACTGCATCAGATCGACGGTCCAGAACTTGACCTTGCCCTCCTTCCCGCCGGAGATGACCATGTCACTCGTCGCGTGCACGGCGTGCGTCACCGCGTGCGCCTTGCGCATGTTTGTGGCGAGCTGGTACCCCTTGAACAGGTACAGGCTGCCGTCCTGCGTGCCCACCACCGTGGTGTCCGGGCCGGGGAAGCACGAGCACAGCATGGTCTGCATCTTACCCTTCTTATTCAGCACCGCCTTCCGGCTCTCGAACGGGCTCGTGCTCCAGAACGCGAGGTGCTTGATGCCGCACGTCACCACGTAATCCTGGAACGGCGACCAGTTCACGGAGACGATCTTCTCGGGCGACCCTTTGCTCGTCGCGAGCGTGGTGCCGGTTTGCCACCGGTACACCACCAACGAATGGTTCGAGTCCGCGCCTACCGCGCAGAGCAACGCGCCGTCGCGCGAAAACGTGCACGACACCACCGCTTTTTTCAGGAAACCCTGCAGAATCGCCAGCGGTTTCTTCACGTCTTCGCTGGACCACACGATGAGGCGCGGGTTGCGTCCGACCTCGCCGGTGGCGAAGATGGACCCCGTGGGGTGCCGCGCCAAGCAGACGATATCGTCCGCGTGACCCGTGGTGGCCTCGGCGGTGGGGACGTCCACGAGGAACTTCTGCGTGTTCGACTCCCGATCGTACACCACGCCCAGCGCCGCCGCGTGGTACACCACTTCGCCGCGCGCCGCGTAGAAGAGGTTGTCGCGCGCGTCGTGCGCGCGGTAGCCGTGCGCAAACTCCAGTTCCGCCGCCTCCATGCACGGCGCGAGCGCGTCCGGCTCGCGCAGGTAGCCGTCGGGCGCGAAGATGGACGGCGCGCACGGCAGGAACGCCAGTCGCGAGCCCGGGTCGAGACCGGACCCTTGAGGGATCTCGGGGTGGGGTTTCGCGTCGAGCGAACTCGCCGGCGCGAACTGCGGCGCGCCGCCGGCGCGCCCGACGACGACCATCTTCGTCTCCCGGTTCGTCACCGCGAAGTCCTCGTAATCCTCCATCGCCGTCAACGTCTCCTCCTCCACCTCGCTGGTCATCTCCTCGTCCCCCTCATCCGTCTCGTAGTGCCTCCACTGGAACGCGCACCGGTCGCTCGCGCCGACGGTGATGAGGAACTCGTCGTTGTATGAAAACGCGCACCCCGCGACGCGCGGCGCGTGCCCGAGGTACCCGCGGTAGTCGGCGCGACCGACGTCGCTCGGGTACCGGAACAGCTTCACCAGCCCGTGGTCGTCCGCGACCGCGACAACCTCTCGATCCGCGCTGCGCGCCACGGCGTTGACGTCCGCGCCGTCCGCGTGCTTCGGCCAGATGCCCTGCACGGGCCACCCCAGCGCGCACGTCCACGAGTCCCAGCGCGTGTCCTTCAGCGCCGCCGGGAAGCGCACGGCTTGACACTTCGGGATCTCCCAGAACAGCAGCTCGTAGTCCCCGGAGGTGCTCTGCAGGTACCGCCCACACTCGGACCAGTCGACGTGCGTGACGTACGAGCTGTGCCCCTTGCACACGCCCACGCGCTTGTACGCGCGGTCGCGGTCGTACAGGTCGATGAAGTTGTCGTGCGAAGCGACGGCGAGCCACCGGCCGCTCGGCGAGAACTTCAAATCGGAAATCGTCTCGCGCCGGTGCTTCTTCGCCACCAGCTCGTTCCCGGTCGCCGTCTCGAACACGATGAACCCGCCGCCCTGGAACCCGCACGCCACGAGGTTCCCGTCCGGCGAGTACGTCGCGCTGCGCGCCTTGCTCGAGACGTTGCGCACGGCGATCTGCCGGCGCTGGTACATGTCGAAGACCCGCAGCGTCTTGTCGTCCCCGGCGGTGACGAACTGCGGCAGAAACGGGTGCGCGGTCAAACCCCGCAGCTCGCACGTCTGCGTCCGCGTCTTCTCGTCCGTCGCGGAGGCGTGCCCCTGCGTGACGATCCGGCGGTTCACGCGCCACGACGTCTCCGTGGACATGTCGAACTCGAAAATCTCCGAGCCCTTCGTGCCCACCAGCAGCTGCGTGCCCTCCAGGTACACCGCCTTGACGCAGGGCGTCTTGCCGTCGTAACAGCACAGCGGCTTCCCCTGCGCGTCCGTGACCGTCTCCACCACCCGCGCCACGTCCACCGTGAACGCGCGCTCGAAGTACTGCGTGTGGAAGTGCACCTTGCCGTCCTTGCCGCCGGTCACGATGTACTCCTCGTTCACGAACATGTCATGCACCGGGCCTTGGTGCAACGCGTCGTACTTCTGCAGGCACTGCTCACCCCCGAACGCCCACTGGTAGACGGCGCCCGTCTGCGTGCCAGTCAGAGTGCTGCCGTCGGGGTGGAACGCGATGGACAACACCGTCGCCGCACCGCCGACGCGGCCGTAGACGCCCCTCCGCCCGACGAGGTAGCCCCCTTCCATCGCCCAGAACTTGACGTGCTTCACGCCTCCGGTGACGATCCGCCCGTCGTGCGGGTTGTACTCCACGTTGAAGATGCGGTTCGCGTCGCCCTTGGAGTTGGCGAGCATGCGCCGCGACTGCCAGTCGTACACGGCGACCGAGTGGTCGTCGTCCAGACCGACGCTGCTGAGAAACCGCCCCGTGCCGTCGAAGGACAGGGACACCACCGCTCTTCGGTGGAACCCTTTCAGCTCCGCGAGAAGCTCGCACGTCGTGCTGGACCAGACGCAGATGCTCGGGTCGCGCCCCGCCTGGCCGGTGGCGACGAGCTCGCCGTCGGGATGCATCGCCATGCACAGCACGTCATCCGTGTGCGCGGTGAAAAACTGCTGCGCGTGTTCTTTCGCGTCGTAGCACACGCCGACGGCGGCGGCGGGGTAGACCACGAGCCCGTCTACGTTGTACGCCACGTTGTGGCGGCTGTCGTGTGCCCTGTACCCGTACACGAAATCGAGCTGGAGCTCGTGCGAGGGCTTCTCGTGCGCGTTCGCCGACGTGTGGTGCGCGGTGGGGGGCGCGAGCGCCGCGCGGCACGGCTGGCGATTGAGGAAGCCCCCCTCGGTGGCGCGCTCCACGCTCCCCTCCGCGGGCCGCGGCCGGCGGACGTACCGTTCGTTCTCCTCAGCCTCGACGTCGCTGTCGACACCCTCCTCCGCGAACGTCTCGAGCGCGCCTTCGTCGAAGAGCTCGCCGTAGTCGTCGTCGTCCAACCCGGGCTTCGCGCCGCGCGCCTTGGAGCCATCCTTCCTCGTCGCGCTCTTGGCGAGCGATTTGGCGCTCGAACGCACCGTGCCTCGGTCACTGCCGGACCGGACAGACCCGCCCTTGACGGACCCGTCCTTCTTCTTCTTCATGAAGCTGAACATCGCGCCCGCGCGGACGGCCGCGCTCGCCCGTCCGTGCCCCGCGCGCCGCGGAGTGGCGAGGCTGGCAAATTTCTCGGAACGCTCTCATCAAACGGCCGCAAAAGCCGGAGCGTCCGTCAAGTCTCTGGACGCCGTCGCCGGCACGGGCTGGGTCTGGATCCCGCCCCCCGCGCCGGACGCACCCGGTGCCGACTTGATGTGAGAGATGTTTCTACACGCGTGGAAAGGTGAAAAGCGCGAAGCGCGTTTCGACGGGACGGCACTCCGCTCCTCTTCCAAAGGCTACCGAGTATGAATGCTTTACAACGCGAGCGGACGGCCGCGATCGCCGCGAGATGCACGCGCTCGAACGACCGCATCGAGTGCTGTTCGTCGCCTGTGTGAGGAGAAGGACGCGGCGGGCGCGGGAGTCGTCGGTGAGTTTTTTTCGAGAAGAGACGAAAACCGCAAAGAAAAATATGCCGACCGTCGTAGACCCCCGTTTCATTTTCGTCGCGGGGGGGGATTTCTTGGTCAACCCATAGATGTCGCCACCCTTTCATACCCCCGTCTCCGACGAAGACGAAGAGGGGGTTCAGAGGTAATGGCGCATCTTTCGCGAACGGCGGCCGCGAGGCGCCGAGCCGGCGGATGAAAAAACCAAAACGCGTCGCGACGGCTCCGCCGATGCCGCGCGCGCCGACGAACGACTCTCAGTGGGAAAACGTCTAATCAAAGAGCCGGGTTCGAATCCGGATCATACGGCTCTTCCTAATCCACTGGTCTCATCACCGAGCCGTCGTCGTCACGCGCGGCAGAGCACACGGAGAAGACGCGAAAACCGGACGCGGCGGCGCCTTCTCGCGTCTCTCGCGCATTCGGCGACGCGCCAAACGAACAGAGGCGTGCCGTCGCCGTAAAAGCGGAAAACGCGAAAGCGGATCGAATGTAAAAGCACCCTCGGCGCCTCCCCGTCATCGCGACGCGCTGGGATCGGCTTCGATGAGCGTGGCAAAGGCTCGTTCTGAGCGCAACACTTGGACAGAGCGGGTCACGGCCGATCGCTCGGCGACCCAACACCGTGGCAGGCAGGCTCGTGAGTAATAAAGGCGCGTAAAAAGACACAGCGCACGGACACGGAGAGTCTCGGTCTGCAACACGAATCGCACCGTGGTCGATCTGGCGCACAACTTGGGACGCGCGGGACGTGGAGTTCGTCTTTGCCGTCCGGGGTAGGGTCGTACGCGAAAAAAACAAGCGAAGCCGCGGAAGAAAAAAGCGCCGGCGACTCGCGCTCGGCGCGCCGGCGCCTTCGCGCGAATTTTTTGCGCGAAGGAACGTCCGTCATCCTTCGCCGCACGCGCGCGAGAAGTGTGCCAACGAGACAGGTCAACGAAGCCCACGAACGAGGACATCGTTGGTTTATGTTTGGCGTGTGAATCTTTGCGGCGCAGAGACGGGCGCGGGCATCAAAGGTCCGCCCGCGCGTTCGGGGTCGTCTGGGCATGTCGTTTTTCGCGTTTAGGTTTACGGGTGGGAAAGAAGAGCGCGCGACGCACCGTGCGAAGGCGTCGACGCGGCTCGCGACCGCCGATCGAGCGCTCGGCGCGACTTCCGACCGCGCGGTTCTTGCCGCATCAGCGCGACGCGATACGCCGTGACACTCGTTTGGTATCGACGCTTCACGCGGACTTGAAGAAGCTCACGCTGAGCCAGTTCAGGTACACGAACGTGATGGTCGCGGGTAACGTCACCGGCGCCAGCAACGCGTAGTACGTGCTTTTGCTCATCTCGTCTCCGGCGTCGCGTGGGGTCTCGAAGAACCGCACGGCCGCCATCGTGGCGTGGTACAGGATCGCGCTGCTGGCGAGGACCATGGAAACGCCAGTCACTTTCCTCCGAACCAACGACCCGCGGTCCTCCAGGTTCCACGCCGCGTCGTCGATCCAGCCCTGCTTCTGGCCTCGGCTCGGGGCTGGCGTCGTCGCAGGTTTTTCGGGCGACGCGCGTCGCGTGGCCGCAGCCATGCGCGTCGATCTGACGCGTCGCTCTGACGCGCGCGGGGGATCGACACCTCCTCGACGGGTACCCCGAACGCCCCGGGGTCACCGCATCCGCGTGAGGCCGACGCCCGCGCGCCTGGGACTGTTCGGGAGAGCCCCTTGGAACGCGACCAATAATCCGCGTCGGCTCGGCGGCGCGAGAAAACCGGGGTCGTGATTCGCGAATCGGGAGGCTTTTCTGTCGCGTGACGAGGAGTCGCCAGGCGCGCGCCCTTTATTTACTACTACACACACGACACACGCTTCACGTTCGGCGTCACTCGCGAGTGACACCCGTCGCATACCTTCTGTGCCTGTCAGTCGCTCAGCACGAACTGGATGAACTCGTCGTAGCACACCTCGCCGTCACCGGATTTGTCGGCGAGCTTGATGGCATCTTCGATCTCGTCGTCGGTGAGTTTCTCGCCGATGACGCGCATCGCGGAGCGGAGCTCGTCGGGGGATATGGTACCGGAGCCGTCCTTGTCGAACACCATGAACACGTCCATCAACTCTTTTTCCGGGTTGCCCTCGTTCATCTTCCGCAACATCATGGTCAGAAACTCGGGGAAATCGATCTCGCCGTTGCCGTCGGCGTCGATCTCCCGCACCATCGTCTCCAGCTCCGCGGTGGTGGGTTTCTGACCAAGCGAGCGCATGACGTCCCCGAGCTCCTGCGTCGTGATCGACCCGCCGCCGTCCTTGTCGAAGATGGCGAACGCATCCTTGAACTCCTTGACCTGGCGCCGCGTCAGGTAAGGCCACTCCGCGCTCAGCTCCTCGTCCGTCAGGTGCTTCTTGCTCATCGCGACGAGAGGCTACGGTCGCCTACGTCGAATGAACGCGAGTCTTCACGGGTGGAATTCGCGTCGCTCCGACGGGCCGACGACTGCGCTTCCGCGAGCCTCCTGTCGCGCTCGAGGCGGCTGGACGGGTGTGACGCGTCGCTGCGAGAAGGGGCGCGGCGGGCGCGGCGGGCGCGGCGGGCGAGTGTGAATGCGACGGACGAGGCGACGACTGAAAAACCCGTTGCTGGTGAGCCACCACCCTCACCAGAGGGCGTCTTCGATACCATATTTCCGGGTGTTGAAGGTGAAACAGCGATCTCCACGTGTTCTACAACGAAAAACTTCGGATCTATGGTTCGGAAACTTCGGGCCTGCGCGTCGCGCCGTCGTGCGGCCGCCACAAGCACGCGCGCGGCCCTGGTCGCACGCACGACTGCGCTGCACATACCCGTTGTACAATGTTTGCGTCGACGCGAGCCGACACGACGACCCCTCTCTTGCGTCACGGGGAGCGTGAGGCGCCTTCCTCCACGCCGAAGCGCGTCGTCGGGTCGTTGGCGACGAGCTTAGCTCTTCTCGGGGGCGTGTTCGCGTCCCGGGACGTGACCGTGCGCACGTTTCTCTCTCGCCAAGGCTGGGTTCCCTGCGACGGATGTCCGCTGCTCGCGCCCGCGCCCGATGGCACGCAGGGCGCGGTGACTTTCACGCTGCACAGCGCGTGTAAGACTCCGGAGACCAAGTCTCGGTACGCCGATTTCTTCAGCACGGGCGAGAAATTCGCGTACGTCGTGCGCCACAACTACGGCTCGCCGACGTTCTTCGAGACCGACGACGCGATTCCCATGGAGCGCGTGAGGCTGAGCGACTCGGAGTACGGCTACCAGGTGACCACCGACGCGGTGAACTTCGAGTGGGGTTTCATGCTCACCAAGGCGACGGGCGAGCAGGTGCGCGAGATCGGCCCAGCCGACGGTAACACCCTTCTGTTTGACCAAAACTGCACGCAGATGTACTACCCGTACTTCAACCGCGTGATGACCTTGGAGCAAATCTCGCAGGGCACCACCGAGCGCGAGTTCGTCTTCGGGACGTGCGGTCACGAGTGCCCCGAGGACTACGTCGACACCGCCTTCCAGCAGTACCTCGGCGAGAGCAAGGAGGTGGTGCCCACGTGCGCCGACGTCGCGAGCGGCGCGGCGCCGCCGTACGACGCGGGCGAGGCTACGGACGCGCGCTCCCTGTCGATGATCAGCGCCGTGCTGACGCTGGGCGGGTCTACCGGCCGCGAGGTCAAGTTCGGGCGCCATGCGGCGTTCAAGGATACTTCGTACGCGGCGACGGAAACCAACGCGCGCTGGCTGGTGGCGGGCACCGAGGGCACGGACTTGACCCAGATGAAGGTGGCGTACGTGGACGTGCGCCTGAGCGGAGACAGACTCAACTTGTGCGTCTCCGCGAAGAAGTCCGTGCCGTTCGACGGGGAGTGTTCATACATCGAGTGCGCGCCCACGAACTACGACATGGCGACGAAAGCCGCGGAGGAGAGCCGGGAATACTCCGGCGCCCTGGACCTCTCATCGCCGCTCTTCTTCACGCCGCAGGCGGGCGACGCGGTACCCACCGAACACTTCAAGGGTTTCACGAACGACGCGTACCTGACCACGTATACCATGCACGAGGCGGGCACGTGGGGCGCGGACCAAGACGTTCGCCGCGTGATTCTGACTGCGGCAGGTACTTGCGGCGGCTCGAGCTTCGACGGCAACTGCGTCGGGACGTACACGCCATTCATCGACACGCGGTTCACGCCGACCGAGAACGAGCAGCGGTGGCTTTTGATTTCGTTCGTGGGCCAAGCCGACACGGTGAAGATGGTTCAAGTGCGCGTGTACGCGGAGGCGGGCGCCGTCAAGATCTCCACCATGTCCCGCGCCTGGTGGCGGTACACGAACGGCTTCAACAGCGGTGAGCGCAGCGGCTTCGAGTACGATCCCTATTTCGAGGGCTTCGACCCTGTGGCCACGTACGCCTCGCCCGACGACAGCGACCCTAACGTCGACGCGAATTTCGCCGCCGGCGGATACGGCGTCGGCACGCTCCGATGGCTGCTCGCCGTGGAGATGCTGCCTTCGCTCACCAGGATCAGCGACCCGCCGATGGCGATCGCGTGATTCTTCTTTCACGAAGGATCGCGCGGACGACGAGTGGGCGTGCGAGCGGGCGGCTCATGAGTGACACGACGAGTCTATTATACTACTTTACTTTGTCTGTTTGTATGTGTTTGATGAACCGTCCCCGCCTTCGACGCCTTCGCCCGCCTTCACCGCCTCTCGTAATACGACCGCGCGGTCTCGACGTAGTCGCTGTATTGCTTCGGGGCGATGACCAGGAACACGTACCACCACGCGAAGATCGGGAGGGCCACCAGAGCAGAGAGCCATTTAAGGTGGAGCACGACTGTCGGCGCGGCGACGACTGCGGTTCCGGTCGACACGATGGTCCACGGTTGACACCACGGTGGCTTGCTGCTCCACATCGACACCTCCCCGGAGCTCGTTTCGCGGAGCAGCCGCGTGATTTCGGGCGGGACGTTGGGATCATCCGGGTACTTGCTCCACGCGTCGTAGTACTCGCGATCGGGGCCGTCCCCGCTCGACGCGCGGGTCGTCACGCCCGCGCGCCCGGCGCCGGAAGTTGGCAGGGACGGGCTCTTCTTCGAAAAGGTCGCGGGGCGCTGACGAGCCCACGCGACACGCTTCGACGCGCGACCCGCGCGCGTCCCCGGACGCACCGCGACCGCGGCGCATCGCGCGACGCGCGTCGTCGACCACATCGCTTCAAGCGACCCGCGGACGCGCGACGGAGAGTGCGTCGCGTCGTCTCGTTCGTCGTGTCTTTTTCGTCGCATCACACGCGCGGGTTTCGACCAGATCGTTTCTCGGAGGGACGAAGCTCGCTCGTGAAAATAAAAAGCGCGTTTCGACGCCGCCGCGTCCCTCCCGTTTCGCGACGGGTCCTTCGCGGATAAAAACGAACCACGCTCTAGAAACGCGCGTCTCGTTCGTCGTGCGCTACCGCTTCCTTTTGTTCCTCCTGTCCTCGACGTACGCGCGCCCGTCCTTCCCCGCCTGCGCGGCGTCGTCCAGGATGCGCAGCACGTACTCCTCCACGTACGGGTCGTCCAGGTTCGCCGTCTCCACGGCGGCGGCGCACACGCCGCTCACCACCGCCGCCGCGTGGCCGGCGTCCAGCTCCTCGCCGATCTTCTCCACCCACTTCTGCACCAAAGGGGGCACGGAAGCCTTGTGCTCGATGAGCGCCTTCACTTTGCTCATCGGAAGCGGGGGCGCGTTCGGGTGCGCGTCGCTCGCAGTCGCGCTCGGCGGTTTCGCGTCGTCGTCGGCGCCCGGGAGCTCTCCCGTCTCCCAGTCCAACGGTCGGTCGTCCAGCGTCTGCAGCGCGACGCGCAGACTGTCGTAGTCCGGCGTGTCGTGCGCGTTCGCGATGCGCTGCAGGAGGCGCGAGAATTCGACGAGCGCCGACGGCGTGCCCCGCGTCGGACACAAAGACTCGGGCGCGGCGACGGCTTTCTGTTTCAGCTCGCGCGTGGCGCGCTTCACCGCGTCGTCGTCGTTGGCGCCGCGCTCCTTGAGCCCGCGCCAGGGCAACGTCCCTTCGTGCATCTCCGCGAGCGCGTACAGAAGGCTCCAGAGGTCATCTCGCGGGCCTTGTTCGAGACCCGCGTGCGCGTTCACGGACGCGTACGTGGTCGATCCGCGGAACGCGCTCGCGCGCTCGTCATTCACCTCACCCTCCTCGCGCTCTCGTCTCGCCTCCTTCGTTTCAAACTTCTTCGCGAGGCCGAGGTCGATGAGCAGGAGCTCGCGGCCGGCGGACCCGCCGGCGGACCCGCGCGGGGCCACGGTGATGTTGCTGGGTTTCACGTCGCGGTGCACGTACCCGCGCGCGTGGATGGCGCGCAGCGTGTCCAGGACGCGCACGCCGATCCAGGCGATGGTGCTCTTGCTGTGCCGCCGCTCGGGGAGGCGCGTGTGCCGAATGTTCGCCAGGTTATCCCCGCCGAGCTGCATCACGATGAACGGGTGCTGGTTCCTGTGCGAGCCCTGGCCGAGCAGGCGGCACACTCCGGGGCATCCCTGCAGGTCTTGCAGCGCCCGAACCTCGCGCGCGGTGGTCTTCTCCTCGCGCTCGATCTTGATCGCGACGAACGTCGGCGATCGCGGGTCGCCCGTCTGGTCCAACGCCCGGAACACCTCCGCGAACTGCCCGGCGCCGATCGGCTTGTCTCCCGCGACCCGGTACCGCGAAGAAACCACTTCGCCGTCCTTCAGCACCGGCAGAGGCATCGCGCGATCACTGAACGTCTCAAAGATACCGCCGCCTCGGGGAATGGGCGAGTGACCGAGTACCCGAGCTCGGCGTTGGGGGAGAAATTACGTGCGACTCGTTTTTCGTTCTTTGTCGTCGGCAGGCTCGGCACGAAAGTAACATTCTCAAACCCGCGCCCGCGTGTGTGGACGCTCGCCATGGCCGACTCGGAGTCGAACCCCGCGTACCTGATCATCGGCATTGTTTCGACGCTCGTGCTCGTCTTCTTCGTCGGCAACATCTGGGCGTGCGTGCTTCCCGCGTCTCGACCCGCGGCTTCGTCCGCGCGCGGAGTGCGACCGGCTGTTTCCCAGACACCGCGACCGTCGGTTCCTCCCCCGGGATCGTTCGGGCTGACCCTCTCTTCTCCTCGTTTCCGCGAATCAGGTACATGGAGGCCCAGAAACGCTACCCCAAGAAGCCGGCGAAGAAGATGGGCGCCAAGAAGCGCGCGCGCGAGATGCTCAAGAAGGGCGTGCAGCAGGCGGGAGAGTAGATGTGATTCCAGCAAAAGAGCGGAGATGCGCGAAACGCAAAACACGCGTCGCCGGGAGGAGGGCGAGTCGCCGTCGTCGCGCGCGACTCGAAACGCGCGACGCGGAAGCGCATCTCTCGCACACAGAGCGCGTGATGTGGAAGATGGACGATCTCGAAGCGTAGACAATCGAATTCGCTTATTACGCGTCGTCGCGATTGACCTACGTATCGACGGCGACGTTCGAAAGGAACGTCGTCCGTCACCCGACGTGCTCGACCCGCCACGGCGTTTCCAGCGCTTCGTCGCTCGGCCAGTACCGAGGCAAGTCGCGCGTGAACGACCACTCCTGAACCCGCAAATCCTCCGTGATCCCGACCGTGCCATTCACCGTGTCTTCGATGGACCAAACCGATCCCGGCTTGTCCATCACGAACACCGTCGCCACGAGGCGCAGCGGCTTCGCGTCGGCGCTCTCGAGCGAGTCGAACTTGTCCGCGCCCCCTCCCGCGGCGAGGAGCGCCTCTCCGAGCTTGCCGGACCCGACGTCGCTGACGAACGCGCGGCACCGGTCACGGCGCGCGACCCACACCGGGTCATCCTCGGGATCGCCCGGCGACCCGTCCTCCTGCCGCGCCAAACGCACGTCGATCAGTCGAGCCTCGCACAGGGAAGAGAAGGACTCATCGTCGTCGCCTTCGTCGCGCGGCTCCGCCGCTCGGTCGTACCGCAACGCCAGGTTGTTCCGCTCGTACTCGATCCTGCTCTGCTGGAACGCGTCGAACACCGTCGGCGTGCACATCGCGCGCACGCGGCGCATGTCGTTCGCGGCGTACGCGCGCAGCACTTCGTCGCGACCGGCCGCCGCGAGTCTCGAAAACGCGTCGGCGTCGAAGCCGGGGTCGATCGCCGCCCGCACCGCCGGCGACGACGCCCACTTGGCGCGCGTCGCGCGGAAGGCGTAGACTGGCGTCATGGTGAGCGCCTCCCACCACGTGTTCTGCACCACCTTCTTTGCATGCACGCCGCCCGTCTCGGTGGACGAAGTGCCGTCCAAGGGGACGCGAGGCGCGGTCGGCTCCGGCGACTCCGGCGACGCGCCCGAGTCGCGCGGCGTCGAGGCGTCGGTTTCGGTGGGCGAACGTTCGGTTTCGATGTCCACCGCGTTCGAAACGTCGCGTTCGCCCGTCGCGCTCGTCTCCGTCTCGGCGCTCGTGTCTCGGTCGTCGCGCGGCGCGCCCGCGGACGCGAAACCGCGCGACTGAGGCGCGCCACGCGCGACCGGTCCCGCGGAGGAGTGACGCGATGGATTCCGAGAAACCGCGTGTGCCCCCGTTTTCGGGATCCCCACGCGCACGACTCGATCGCGCAGCCCCCCGAACGCGAAACCCCCGCCGCGAGCGCTCGCAGACGCGACCCGCGCCGCGTACCAGCCCCGCGCGCCCGCGCGCCCGAACATCTCCCCGAGCGCCCGCACCGCGCGACGCGCTCTGGGGACCGCGGCTGGTCTTCGACCGACCACCACGACGTTCACTTTTGCGTCTTCGTCTCATCGCGGGGGTGCATTTTTGAGGAATCTCGAAAAAACGGAACCGATGTCGCGACGTATACGCGACGTATACGTCCCCAGTATCTCTCTCATCACCTGTCCTTCCTCCCCTCCGCGTCGTCCATCTCCGTCGAGCGCACGAGCCGCTCCATCCCCGTCGCGCGCGCGTGCGCCATCTGCGCGACGAGCGTCCCGCCCACGAGCAGACAGAGCGCGCCGGCGAGCGCCGAAAACGGCTTCGCCCCAACGCGCGACTTTTGCCGCCAGGCGAACGTCCCGCGCTCGGTCCGCAGCACGACGTCGTTCAGCCCGTCCCCGTCCACGTCCTCGACCAGCACGGGCGCGATCGGGCGCGCGGGCAGCCGCAGCGTCGCGAGCACGTACCCGCTCGGGGTCACGAACGTCGCGCGCGTCGCGCCCACCGCCAGGGCCACCTCGGGCTCGCGAACGCGTGCGTTCGCGAAATCGCCGACGTCTACCGAGTCTCCGCGCGCCACCACTGGCGCGCGCAGCGGGAACGCGACCAAACCGGGCGTCGCGCCGCCGCCGCGCGCCCACCCCGAGTCCGTGCGCAGCTGCCACCGCCGCGTGCCCTCGTGCGTGTACGAGGTCATCTCGCCGCGCGAGTTGAGGAACACCAAGTCGAAAAGCTCTTTCACGGCGGAAGAAGCTGAGGCTCCGCCGCGAGGCGGGCTCCGCGACGTCGCCGCGACGGCGTCCCTCCGCGCGGCGCGAGAGGATTTTGGCTTTGTTCGCGGCGCGGGTCGGCGCAGCGCGACGGGCGACGCGACGTCCACGTTATTTCCCGAGATGAAGCCCCCCGCGTTGGCGTCGTCGCGGGAAACGCCGTTTCTGTTGCCGTTTTTGTCGCGGCGCTCGTGCCGGGTGACGCCCATGCTGCCCCGGCAGATGGAGCCCTCGAAGACCACGCCTCTCGGGGGCGTCCCCGCGGAGACGCGCGCCCAGCAGGCGCGGTCGCCGCTGCGGCGCCGCGCCTCGCCGCCCTTCTCGGCGTACAGGCTCTCGCCCGCCGCGGTGAGGCGCGCGCCGCCGCCGCCGCGCGCGGAGACGTGCTCGAGCACGCCGTCGCCGTTCACGTCCGCGTGCGCGTCGAGGGGCGTCAGGAGCATCTTGCACACGGTCCGACCCCCGAACAGATGAACCACCTCGACGCCCTCCTCCTGGTGCGCCACGAGGACGTTCGGGGCCCCGAAAAATTCCGATCGGCCATCCTCGCCGCCTTCTCTGAACGGCGTCGGTTTCCCATCGCCGTTCAGAGAGCCCGGCCGGTCGACCGCTCGCTTGTGCCGCTCGAACCTCGCCAACGCGAACCTCGTGTCCTCCCGTCCCGTCCACCGGTGCGGCGTCGCGCGAGACGTCATGCTCTCGCGGAACTCGCGGCACGCCGCTTCGCCGAAGTGCCGCCCCTCCGAGGCTTCGCGCGCCGCGGCGTCCAGCTTGTGGTCGTGCTGCGGGACGAGCGCGTCCGCCAGACCGCGCACGTCCCGGTGGAAGTCGTCGCTCTCGTGGACCCAGCGCGGTTCCCCCGTGCCCGTCTCGAACGCGTAGTAGTTGAAGTGCCGCGGCGTCGGAAATTCGTTTTCCCCCTTTTCGTCCCCCGGCGTCGCCGTCTTCTCGCCGCCGGCGCGCGCGCGAACGGCGCGTTCGCGTTCGAGCTCGGCGTTCAGCGGGTCGAAAGCCCCGTTCACGTCCGCTTCTTCGTCGATCACGCCGCGGTCGATCCGACCACCCACGATCACCGTCCCGCGGTCGCCTTCGTACAGCGCCGCGGCGGTGACCAAGACAGCCGCCTCCCGCGGCTTCGCGTGCCGCGGGAAATCGCCCCCGAGCGCGCGTTCCCACATCACCCGCAGGTTGTGGTCGAAGCACACGACGTGCCACCCCTCGGTGACCACCACCACCACGCCTTTGCGAGGCGGCGAGGCGTGGGCGCGACGACGACTCGGTTTCGAGGAAGCGTCGCGAGAAGTGGCGAAGTGAGACGACGCGTTTTTCGCGGGACGCACGCCGCCGACGCCGACGGCGACGGGGGTCCGACTCCCGTCCGAACGCTTTTTCGATCCGTCGTCGCCGCGTCGCTCCGTCTCGGCGTCCGCCTCTTCTCTCGGCGCGAGGCTGACCCTCGCAAGCACACGCGCGCGCTCGAACGCGTCGGCGGACCCGAACAACGCGGCGCCACCGAACGCTCGCGGCTCGGCGGCGAGGACGTCCTCCGTGGCGCGCGAGTATTTTTGAACCGCGCGCCGGCGCGATTTTCGTTTTTTCCCGAACGCATGTTTTTCCCGAACGTCCTCCCTGGAGGATGGATCCAACTCCACCATCCGCAGCGTCGGCTCGTCGCCGCTCGCGCCGCCCCCCGCCGCGACGAGCATCTCGCGCACGCCGTCGCCGTTCAGGTCGAAGAACCGCGGCGGCGGCGGGCGGTCGTCGCGCGCGCGCGCGTTTCCGGAATCGGTCGGATCGTCGACGTCGCCGCTCGCGAAAACCCCTCCCGGCCCCTCCCCGCTGGCCCACGCGGTCTCGCCCGCGACGCCGTCGCGCGCGACGACGAACGCGGGGTGGAAGCTCACGACACCCTCGCTCAGCGTGCTGTAGTACACGGCGAAGCACGACAGGAGCAGCGCGAAGACGTCGCGCTTGGCGAACATCGCGGCGTTCTCGCGGTGGTGTTTGTTCCAGCGCTTCGGGCCGTCGAGCAGCAGCCTCCGCGGCGTCGGCTCCGCCACCACGAGGCGGGCCTCGAGGAAACCCTAAGAGCTCGCTCCGCGGGCGCGCGCTCGACCGCTTCGCGCCTGCCCGCCCCGGCCGCCCGCGCGCCTCACGGCTGGCGGGTCCGAGATTCGGGTTGGTCAAAAATAAGTTCTCGCGCTCAGATTTTCAAGCGGTCGGCGTCGTGCCGTCGGCGGCTCATCGTGAACCGACGTTTCAAGCCGGACGACCGAAACCAAAAACCCGCGCGCCGAACGGCGTCCAAACTTCGGGTCGATCGATGCGAGGAAATTCATTGAAGGATGAACAAAAAGCTGAAACAATTCGTTACAGCTGGCAGTGTGTGAGAACATCCGCGCAGAATTATGAGGCATACAGTTAGGAAAATGAGCTCATAGCCGATTTTTTCACGCGCGAGAGTGATTGGGTGCCAGCTCGGCTCTCGTTCGCGCGACGCGCAGCTCTCACTGCGCGACACGCGAGCCGCCCGGAACGTGAAGCACATCAAGGTACGTAGATGCCGATTCTTATCGCCTGTCTCGCGCGACAAGTTCCCACCCCCCGCGATCAGCCGCGACCGCGAAATCCCATGTCGCCCGAGCGCTATGTCGCGATCGTCAGAAGCATCGCTGTTATTTTTCGGGCCAACCAGCCACCCACGCGCGCGCGTCTCGCGCACCGGCCCGACGCGCGCGCGCCGTGCCCATGCCGACTCGTCAAGCAATTCGCCGGGCTCGCGCGATCGCGCGCCCCGGGTCGTCCACGGGCGGCCGATACGCCGCGCCGGGGGTTGGTGATATACGACAGCCACGAATATTATCCGACGCACTCGGGTCGCTCGTTGTCTGGTCACCTTTTTTCCATCGGCCGGGGCGCGCGAGACGCGCGCCGCGCCTTCGGCCGCCGAAGCGTGGCTCGCGCGCCGCCGCTGAATCCCGCGCGCCAGTCGCGCGATCCCGCGCGCGCCCCTCTCGTCGCCACCTCGCCGCTGACCGATCCCACCCCGGCCTTTCCCACGACCGCGCTGCCAACTCATCATCATCAGACGGTGCCGAGGCGTTCGGGGGTCTCGCGTCGAATCGCGAATCGAAACGCGGCGTGGCCTCGGCGCGTCTGGGCGTGGCGACGCGTTCGGGTGTCGTTTTTTTCGTTTCGGCGAACACGCGCGCGACGCGTCGCTTCTTTTTCGGAAGCGGGAGCAGACACGAACGCGACGGACACGAACGTCGCGGGCGCGGCCGTCGCTGCTCTGCCGCGTGTTCGAGCCTTTTTCTTTGAGCGGCGCGCGGCGTGTGCAGCCTAAACATGGCGGCGCCCGCGGAGCCCGCCGCGACGAACGAAAGCGAACGCGAAAAAAACGCGGCGGATCCCGAGACGGCTCCGCCGAGAGACGAGAACGTCTCGCCGCGACGGACGGCGACGGAGACGCCATCTCTCGAGCGTCCCGACGACTCGAACGATGAATCGCCACGGCGTTCGCGCGTCCCGACGCCCGTCTCGCCGAGCCGATCCCCCGAGCGACACTCGGACGCGCTCGACCAGCAGAGCCCGGGCTCGCTCGCCGACGCGGCGGATCCCGCGTCGGTGGATCCCGCGTCGGCGGCGACGGCGACAGTGGATTGCCCGCCCGGCTTCGTCGGCCGCGTGATCGGCAAAGGCGGCGAGACCATCAAGGGTCTTCAGGCGCAGTCCGGCGCCCACATCACCATCGACCAGAACTTCCCCGAGGGCGTGCCTCGCAAGATCTTCATATCCGGCTCGCGCGGGTGCGTCTCCATCGCCGCGCGGCTGGTCGAGGAGCTGCTCCGCGGCGGCGGCGGGCGCCTCGGCGGCGGCGTCGGCCCCGGCCAGGCGCAGTCGTCGGTGCGTTGCCCGAAGGAGATGGTGGGCAGAGTCATCGGGCGCGGCGGCGAAACCGTCAAGGGGCTGCAAGCCGCGACGGGCGCTCGGATCCAGATCGACCAGAGCGCCGCGCCGTGCGTGGTGACCATCACGGGGAACCCGAGGTGCGTGGACGCGGCGAGCCGCGCCGTGGCGGACGTCGTGCGAGGCGGGAGCACGGCGACGTACGGCGCGGCGAACCGACGCCGGGAGGCGCACATGTCCATGTCCATGGCGGCGATGTACGGCGGACCGATTCCGATGCGCGGCGCGGTCAGAGGGCGCGGCCGGACGGACGCGGACGCTGGTGCGGGTGTTGACGTGGGTGTGGGTCCCCACTACGCGCGGGGCGCTCTTTACGGCGAGTACGAGTACCCGCCGGGGTTGGGCGAGTACTCGCGCGAGTACGCGGCGCGCGGCGCGCACATGGAGATGGCGCAGCTCGAGCACCAGTTCGCGGCCATGGGGTACGGGCACCCGGGGGGACTCATGGGCGTCCCGATGGGTCCCGGGCACCCCGGCGTGCGCTTCGGCGCGCCGCCGTACGGGAACCCGAACGGGTTCCCGTACGGGGCGCCGGATGCGTACGGCGGCTACGGCGGCGACCCCGGCGCGTACCCTCCGCACGCGGGGAGCGAGATGAGCGCCATGTACGCCGCGCAGATGATGCAGGCGCACATGATGCCCCCGGGGCAGACCCGGGGGGGATGGATCGGGGCCGCCCGCGGGCGGAGCGGTCCCTCCGCCCGGGGACCAGCCGCCGCCGACGGGGCTTCCGGGGCCGACGGGGCCGACGCCCCCCGGCGGCTGGGTGTCCCGCGAGCAGATGGCGCGGTTCCAGCAGTTCCAGCGAGACGCGCCGGCGGCGCTCGAGACTGAAAAGTAGTTCGACGAGACGACGCGGAGTGGAAACCGCCGCGGCGTCGGCGAGGAGACGAAAAAGGCGAGAGGAAACGGACGACCGATTGGACGTTTTTTTTTTCGAACGAAAACGTTTCGTACCCGCCGCGCGCGCGCGCGATCGTCACGCGCGCGTCTCCCCCGCCCCCTCATCCAAAATCTTTTCCAGCCACATCTCGCCCGCGCGGGTGCCCCGTATGCTGTCCGGCACGGCTGAGGGCGCCCGTTCGGTCGACGCGCCGTTCTCCCACGAACCCGGCGCGGGCCGGGAGTCCCCCAGGAACGCGCGGCTGGACGTCGCGAGGAGCGCGACGAGGTAGAAAAACAGAGTCAAGCCGAGAAGCGCCTTCGACGCTACGCCGCCCAACCCGAGACCTCCCTCTTCGTCGTCGCCAGCCCCGCTTCGTCTCGGCGGCGGCGGGATCGTGCGGCGCTTCGACAGAGAGGCTGCGCGAGACGTGCGCGAAGAAAAGGCGTCGGACGGATGAGAGGTTTCGGATCGTTCGAGCCGGGACTCGCGCGCCGGCGGCTCCGTCTCGGCCGAGACGTTTTCGAACCGTTCGCGGTCGCGCGCGATGACGTCGAGCGGGTCGCTCCGCTCCGTGCCCGCCAGCACGCCGCGCCGCCAAACGTACGGCCGACGCGTTCTCGAAGCATTGCGCGCCTCGTCGTACGTCGACAACTCGTCATCGAGCCCCGCGTCGCGCCGCGCCTCGAGCGGCGTCATGTTAAAGTCGGGGAAGAAATCGGGCAGGGTGTACCGGAACACCTCCCGTTCGCGGACGGTGATGGCGTACCGTCTAGACGCGCGTTCGCCGCGAGACTCTCGCTCGTTCGTCTCGCGCGTTTCCCGCGTGGACGTTCCCGCGTCGTCACCCGGCGGTCGATCTCTCGAGTCCGCCTCCGCGCCGTCCGCCTCCGCCTCCGCCCGTAACGATCGTCGGAGCTCTTCGCGGAGGCGCTCGTTCGGGTCGACCGGAGAAGACGCGGTGGCTTCGTCCCGCCGCGCGCGAACCGTAGCGGCGCGCCGGGGAGGCGCGGCACGGTGCGTCCGGCGAGGCGAGGCGCAGCGCGCCGCGGCGGCGGCGCGCGCGGCCGCGCTCACCGAGACGAATCGCATCGTGCGCGGGGGGAAGTGACAGGAGATGGGACGCGCTCGACGTGGCCTTTTATATCTACACACGTCGCGTCGCGCGGGTGAGCCTGAACTTTTTACGTGACGGTCGTGCTCTTAAACTCCTTTCGATGCCTTCGCGCGCGCCCGCTCGCGTCCGCGTCGATCACACGACGACGCGCGCGACGCGCGCGTGTCGCCTCGTCACACCCGGATCCACGCGTTTTCCCGCGGCGGCACTCTGTAGTGCGACGCGAGGAAGTACTCCTGCCAGGCGTGCGGGACGAGTCGGCCGAGAGCCTCGACCAGCCACGCATCTGGTCCGACCAGGTACCGCCCTTTGGGCGCGGCGGATCGCGCGACGCGCTCGACCACCGCCGCCACTGTCTCGGGGTCCGTCCCGACCGCCTCCTCCGCGCGCATGATATCCGTCGCGCGCTTCGCGATCGGGTCCTCGTCGAACCCCTCCGCCTTGCGCGCGTTGACCATGCCCGGCTTCAAGTCGCCCGGTTCGATCAGAGACGCGAAGATCTTCTCGCCGCGGAGCTCCATGCGAAGCGCGTCGGTCCACGCCATCGTCGCCGCTTTCGACGCGCTGTACATGCTCTGGAACGGCAAACCGATACGACCACCGATCGACCCGACGGTAACGATTCGACCGGCGACGACGTTCCCCGCACAAGTTCGACCCCCGTTCGCCACTGTCGTTCGAGCGCGGCCGGCGCGCATCAGTTTTGTCGCGAGCCGAACCATCCGCACGGCGCCGAAAAAGTTGGTCGCGAACTGGTCGCGCGCGTCCTCCTCCGACGTCGCAGACGCGTGCGTCGCCACAACGGACCCCGCGTTGTTCACGAGCATGTCCAAACGACCGTGCTTGGTTTCGATACAGTCGATCACCGAAGACGCGCTCGCTTCGTTCGTGATGTCCAGTTTGAGCAAGGGTGGGAGGTTTCCGTCCGTCCGCGCGATCGCCTCCACGGGCTCCACCCCCGATCGGCTCGTGCCGTACACCGCGGCGTTCGGGAACGCCTTCCTGAGCCGGCGCACGATCAGCGCGCCGAGCCCCCCCGACGCGCCGGTCACGAGCACCACTTTGATTTCGTCGTCGTTCGCGCGCAGGCGCTCGCGCCTGCCTCGGGCGCGCGACGCCGCGAGCGCCACCGCCGCGGGAAACGCGAGCAGCGCGGTGGCGAGCAGCACGGCGAGGGGCGAATCCGCGCGCACCCCGAGCCGCGCGGCCGCGGACTCGAACCGGGGGTGGTCGGTGACGAAGCCAAGCGCGCCGGCGGGCATGACCGCGGACAAGAGCGAGGCTGCCGCGTGGAGCACCATCTCAGCACAGCGCGCCGGTGGGTGCGGACGGTTGTGCTGCAGTGAAGAAGGCGCTCGGAGACTCGGACGCCGTGAGTTTCGTCCGGACTGCGCTGTCCTTTTCACGGGGCGGTGATGGTGAAACGTCCCGTGGGGCGCTCGCGGTCCCACTCCCGCGGTCGCGCGTCGCCGTCGCGGCGAGATGGTGTCGACGTCCGCGGATGCGCCCGAGGACGCGCGCGGTCCCGGTGCCGATCCGGGCGAGACCGAGGCGCCGGTCCCTTCGTCGGAGCCGAGCGCGCCCGACGTCTCCTCGTCCGACGAAGCGGACGAACCCGAGGTGGCCGCTCTCGACCTACTCGCGTCTCCCGCCGCGCTCGCCGAGTACCGCCAGTACGCGGCGCGCGTGGACGAGCTCCGCGACGCGACGCGCGCGCGCCTCGCCGAGACCCGCGGCGCGTACGACGAGCACAACGCGCTGGTGGAGGCGGACGCGTTCGCGCGCAAAGAGACGGCGTTGTTCGATTCGTTGTTGGCGACAATCGCGGACGCCAAAAGACGCGAGACCGGGGGCGCGTTCGCGAGCGAACCCGTCGTCGACGACGGCGCGCGGTTCGCGCTGGAGGCGTCTCTTCGCCGCGCGCGCGAGGGCGTGGAGGCGGTGCTTCGAACGTCCACCGCCAGGAGAGACGCGAGCGGGTCGCGTCTGCGCGCGGCGAAGGCGGCGGCGGCGGCGGCGGATGGCGAATTGCGGCGCCAGGAAGAGCGACGCGCCGAGCTCGTCGCGGAGTTGGCCGCTGTGTGACTCTCGCGCGAGTGGCGTCCGACGAAAGCCCCGAACCGCACCGAAGGCACCGCGGCGTAGTAGAGCGCGTTCGGGAGGCGAGACGAGACGTAACAAACGCGGCGCGAGGTTTTCACGTGTAGACTGGCTCTATCAGCTCCTGGTATTTTAGATACGGAGGAGAGGAGGCGAAAGCGTGCAAAGAAAGGTGAGGTGACCCCGTGGAAATCCAGTTTTGGATCTTTTACACTTATTACGTATGCGTATTTAGTGAGATGGTTAGATTGTACGCGACATCCGATTTGCGGCCACGCGTGTTCCGTCGGCACTCCGCATTGTCTCGCGCACGAGCCCTCTTGGCACACACCTCGACCCGGGCCGAACCAGCATGTCGCTCCGCAAGCTCGTCACGGCGTCCGCCGCAGCGGCACGTCGCGTCCCCTCCTCGCCGTTCGCCTCGCAGCGCCGCCTGTACTCTTCGCAGGTGCTCATCCACATGGGCGGCACCGACCAGGGTGAGATCTTCAGCGATGCGCACAAAGCCATCTGCGGGACCGGCGGCGAGGTGAAGGAGTCGCGCTCCGTGCGCCTCGGCGGGCGATTTTCCCAGATGTTCCTGGTGGCTAACGTGGACGAGGCCAAGGTGAAGGCGGCGCTGAAGAATTTCGGCCACGGCATCGATTACCTGAACGTCCAGGCGGCGCGCCAGACCACGCGGGACATGAAGGGCCCGTACTGCGCCACCAGCCCTTTGGTGCCCTTCGTCAGGCACGCGCGCCTCACCGTCCCGTGGAAGCGCGGCATCGTGGACGAGGTGACGGAGTTCCTGAACAAAAACGGCGTCACGGTCACGGACCTGGACGAGTACCGCGCGGGCAAGGACGTCGTGCTGGAGGGGTTCGCGCACCTCCCCACCGGCCTCGCCGAGTTTCCGCAGGTGTCCGAGAGCGACCTGTTGCAGTCCATGGAACGGATGGGGGTGAAGGTTCTGGAGTTCGCCAAGGTGATCGGCCAGGACCCGCCCGCGAACGCGGGGGCGGCGTGAACGCGCGCGCGCGCGCGCGAACTCGCGTGAGGGCGTGGTGTCTATATAAAGTACTCTATTTCAAACGAACCGCGAAGGCACGCGAACCCCGCGTGCGAACCCTCCCTCCTCCGAGCGCTTTTTTTTTTTACCCCTCCAGACGCCACCGCGTTCGGGGGTCGGCGACGGCGGCGTCGATTTCGGCGGCGCGCGCCTCGACGCGCCGCATCCGCGCCTCGCGCGAGGAAGCCACCTCGGCGTCCATCTCACGCTCCATCAGCGCGCGCGCCGCGACGCCACCGGGAACGACGGCGGTCTCGAGTCGCGTCTTGGTCGTCGTCGCCGCCTCCCCGGCTCCCTCCCCCCCCGCGCCCAGGGCCTTCGCCACCTCCTCGGCGACGGAGGCGAGCGTGGGCGCGGGCGCGGCGGCGGGCGTCTCGCCCTCGCCCTCGCCCTCCGCGAGGTCCCTCGGGTCCGGGCCGGACATCCACTCGGTCGTCCAGGCGTCGACGGCGGAGGACTCGAACGCCTCCCCTCGCGGCGTCAGGCTCCGTTCCGAGTCGGCGAAGCCCGAAAAGGCGAGGAAACTCGGCGCGCCGGCGTCGCCGTCGCCTCCGGAGGCGAACACCGCGTTCATCCCCGCGGGCTCCGAGACGAGCGAGTCGTCGTGGCCGTAGGTGGCCGGGAGGATCGCGTCGCCGAAAACGGCGCGGTCGCGCGACGCCGGGCCGGGCGTCGCGAACGAGGCGCTCCGCGGCGGGAAGCGCGCGGGACCGAGCGCTCGATCCCAGGGACGCTTCGCGTCCGGCGCGACCGTCGCGGCGACGGCTGTCGCCGCCGCGAGCGCTTTTTCGCCGTCTCCATCCCCTTCTCCGCCCTCCTTCGCCGTCGTCGCGCGCGCCGTCGATTCGTCCCGAGAGCCCGGTGACGAAACCAGTCGCGCCGGGACGCCCACACCGGACGACTCCTCCTCCTGCGCGCCCGCGCGCGGCGCGGGGAGACGCGCGTCGCGCGCGGAAAACGCGCCGTCGCCCTCGAGCGCCGGCGACGCGCCCTCGCCATTCGCCGCGTCCGACTCGACGCGGTACCCGCGCGCGCGCCACGCGGCGCGCGTCCGGAGCGGCAGAGGGGTCACCTCTTCCCAGGGCTTGATGGCGGCGCGCGCCATCTCGGCATCGCCCAAGGCGTGTCGGCGCGCGAACGCCGAGGCGCGCACGGCGGGGAACGTCGGGGCGCGCCGCCATTCGACGCGCGGGGGTTCCCGTTCGTTTTTTTCTAAAGCGTCGGCGTCGGGTGTTCGCGACGACGCGTCGAAAAAAAAACCTTTGTTTTCGCCTCCTCGCGCGCGCTCCGACGCGTCCAGGCGCGCGGCGCCCAGGCGCGCCTCGCGAACCTCCTCGGCGCGCGCGCGCGCGAACGCGCGCCGCGCGGGGTCGAGTGTGCGCTCCACGGCCCGCGCGCGGGCGTCGGTCGCCGCGCGCGCCATCGTCTCCGCGGCGTCGCGCGCGACGAAAAGCGCCGCCGCGGGCGCCCCGGCGTCGCCGGCGCGCAAAAGCCGCCGCGCGACGGAAAGCACGCCTTCGGCGCGGCGGCGCGCGACGACCCGGCGCGCGGCTTGCGCGAAGCGGTCCAGCGCCTCGCGGCGCTTGGGCCAGTCGTCCGCGGACGAAGGATCGAACGTGGGGTTTTCTTTTTTTTCGTCGTCCGCGTCTTCGTCCTCCGGAGCCGAGTCGCGCGCGTCGAACCTCGCGCCGAACGCGGAGGGCTCGCCGCGGGCCAGCCTCGCCATCGCCGCCGACGCCTCGGCGTACCGCGCCGCGGCTTCGCGCGCGCGCCGGCGCTCCGCCGCCGCCGCCGCCTCCGAGCCCGTCCGGCGCGCCTCGCCGACGGCGACGCACTCCGTCCACTCCTTCGCCTTCTCGAACCGACGCACGCGCTCGAACTCGCGCTCGAAGAGGTGCGCCTTCACCTCCGGCTCGACGAGAGGGTCGTCCAGCGCGGCCATGGTCTCGTCCTCGCTCTTCGAGCGGAAGCGCGCCGCCTCAAACACGCCGCGCAGAGCGTCGACGCCGCTCGTCTCCGTCGTTCCCGCGCGTTCCGCGTCGTCTGTGGACGGTTCTAAACGACCATCCCCGTCTCTCGCAGAAGAAGTCTCTTCGTCCTCGGCGCGCTTCGTTCGCGGCGCCGCCTCGCGAGCAAGCAGCTTCCTGAACGCCGACGCCGCCGCCGACGCCTTCATCTTGGCGACGGCGCCCGCCGCGATAGCCAAGGACTCGCGCAGCGTCGCCGCCTGGCGCGCGCGCGCGTCGCGCGCCGACACCGCATTCTCGATGTCCTTCGCGCGGAGCTTCCCGTGTTTCTGTCCGAGGACGCGCGCGAAGTCGCTCGCGCCGCGCAGCTTCCGAGGCACGAACACGCCGTCGATCGCATCCTCCGACGCGTCGGAACCGCCGTCGCCGCCGTCGGACGCGGCGTCCCCGGCGTCCCCGCCGGGACTCGGCGCGCGCGCCAAAGCTCGCGCCGAGAGCTTACGCCCGCGCGGGCCGAGCCCCCGCTTCACGATCGCCTCCGCGTCCGCCTTCGCGTACCCCGCGGCGCGCAGCTCGAACGCGGCCACCGCCGCGTCCGCGCGGAAAGAACCGTCTTCCGAACGCGTTCCCTTCGCCGGAGGGGGAGGCGTGGGTTTTTTTTGTCCCGTCTGATGCCCTTCCCGCGGCGCGCGCGTCGGCCCCTCCTCTTTTCCGCGGACGCGCGGCGGGTTCAGGGCGGCGCTTTTCGAAGCGGCGGCGCTCGCGGGGAACCCCGTGCCGCGTACCCGGCACACGAACGGCTCGAACCCGAACTGCGCGACGTTCACCTCCAGCTCGAGCGTCGCCGTCGCCGCCGCCTTCGGCGAGAAGGCGACGGCGATCGTCGCCGTTCCCTCCGCCGGGACGATTCCAAACGCGGGGGTCACCGAGAAACACGAATCGATCGAATCGATCGGAACGCGAAAGGCGCGCGTTTGGCTGCCTCGCGACCGCGTTTTAGCGGGCGTCACGTCTTTGAGCTCGTACTCGAACGCGATGGGCGCCGCGCACGTCATCGCCACCGACCGGACCGCGGTCTGGCCGACTTCGCACAGGCCAAAGTCCAGGACGCGTGGGAAGAAGACTCGGTTCATCACCGGATACGCGTGCATCGGGAGTAACAAACCAGGCGCGCCCTCCGCGTGCACTCGGCAACAGTCGTAGTAGTACCGCACGCCGTCCGTGGGCGTGAAGGCGACGTCGATGCGCTCGCTGGCGCCGGGGGCCAACTTGCCCCCGCGCGGCGCCTTCGTCGTCGCGTTCCGCGCGCCGCCCCCGCCGCGCGCGACTCGGAAGTGCTCCGTGCCGGGGTCGATCACGACGAGCCTCCTGCTCTCGGCGCCCGTGTTGGTCACGACGAAGCTCTGCGTGTGCGTTTTCCCAGGCTCGAACCCGCCGAAGTGCATCACGGGAGGACGCACGGCGAAGGAAGAGGCGCGTTCCGATCCATCCGCGGGCGGCGCGGGCGAGCTTCCCGAGGCGAGACTCGTCGTCGTCCCGACGCGCTCGAACGCGTGCCGCTCCAGCAGCGTGTGTTTCTCCCGAGCGATTCGCGCGCGTTTGTCAGGGAGCTCATCCGGCGCGACGAGCGCGTCCATCGCGCGGGGAAGCGTCGTGCGGGGTGACATGGCTTCAATCGATCTCCTCTCCTCGCTACGACCCGCGTTGACCGGCACCCGCGCGTAAAATCGAGCGCTTCGCCGGTGTGGGATTCTCCGACCCACGTCGTCTCCGGACGCCTCGTACCCGCCGCCGACGCCCGGCGTTTCCGCTCGACGACGACCCGGCACTCCGCGGCGTCCTTCCGTCGCTCGGGGGCCACCACCGCGGCACCGGCGCCGACGTCACTGGCACGCGACGCGCCGAGGTGCCAAAACGAGACAACCAACGGCACACATTTTTGCGGGCAACTCTTCTTGGAAATGTCGCAGCCTCTGGCGCGCGCGCGGCGCGCCCCACGAAAGGGCGTGCGCTCGCCGCGATCCCACCAGAGCTCGCGGCGCGGCCTGAGCGATCCCGTCGTGGCCGGTCCCACGCTCGACCCGCCTCGCGATGAAGGTCTTTCTGTCCGAGCGCGCGTACGTCAAGCTGGCGCTTCACGCGGCGAAGCACCCGACGCGCGACGCGCTCGGCGCGCTGGTGGGCCGCGTGAAGGGCGAGGATTTGGAGGTCACCGACGCGCTGCCGATGACGCACACGCCCCTGTCGGTGACCCCGACCGTGGAGATCGCGCTGGAGCAGTTCTCACACCACGCCGCGCTGGACGGCGACCAGAGCTTGGTGGGCGCGTACCTGGCGAACGAGCGCGCGGGGGACGTGGGGTTCGGGGCCAACCCGAGCGCGGTGGCGGATGTGATTAAGGACGCGGCGCCGGCGCGAAACGCGATCGCGCTCGTCGTCGACGCCGCGAAGCTCTACGACGCGCTCGACAACCCCGACACCGCGAGCGGCGCGCACGGGTTGATTCTCATGCGCAAAAACGGAAACGGACCCGCCGCGAAGTGGGAGGTGGTGGGGGGTCAGGCCGGGATGCTCGTCGCGGCGTCCGCGGCGACGGCGACGGCGTCGCGATTGTTCAAGGCGCCCGACGCGAGCAAAAAAATCGTCGACTTCGACGACCACTTGGACGACCCCGCGCTCGACTGGCGGAACCCGGGGGTGGACGGGATGCTCGCCGAGTGAGGCGCGTCACGGAGGCGCCATCGGAAGTGATGCGGGATGATAGACACCGAGAGAGACGTTTCGGGTTGTCATGTCAACACGTCATCGTCCGCGAAAAACGTCGTCGCTTTGTTTTCCCCGTCACACGCACACTGGCCTGATCGTCCCGCGTTTCGCCCGGCGCGACCACGCGACGTCGCGCGAGGATCGACGAACCGATAAACCATCACGCGTCGGATGACGAGATAACACACGAGTCATCTCGAGGCGCGCGCCGTCTGTGTCGGCGCACCGCACGGTCCCACCGCCGTCTGGAGATGTTCGCCATCGCCGCCGCCTCCGGCGTGCCGCTCACGCGCGCGTCCGCCTCGCGACGCGCGTCGGACGACGCGTCGAAGGCCCGCCGCGTCGCAGATCGGTCGTTCGTGTCGTCGCCCTCCGCGCGGCGCCGAGGACGCGTCGCGCTTCGCGCGGCGGTCCCGGAGGACGAGGAGGGCCTGTCCTCCATCGAGCTCATGGAGCGGCGCGTGAAGGGCAAGCGGTCGAAGCCCAAGGAGGGGTACTTCGACTCGTACCCCACGAAGCAGTCCGACGAGCCCCTCGGGCTGTGGGAGACGGACCCCGCGGCGTGGGACGCGAAGCCCGCGTTGGAGAAGGCGTGGAGCGCGTGGAGCGGTGAGCCCGGGATGATGTTTTGGATGAACAAAGGGTCCTACTGGGGAGCGGGCGTCCTTGCGTTCATCTGGGTGCTGTTCCGGCTCGTCGGCCCCGCGCTCGGGCTGTACCAGCTCAACTGAGCCGGCGTTGGACGCGGCATCGGGCGCGCCGACGCGCGTCGATCGATGACGCGCCGGAACGCGTTCGCGGCTGAAAGAGTACCAGAGCTTTTTCGATACGACGCGAGCGTCGCAAAAAGGGAGACACTGACCCGAACGACGCGCCGTTTCGCGAGCCTCACGGCAGGCTAGGCTCAAGGCGCACATTTTTTGCCACCCTCCACATCGTGCGCGACGTGTTTCTGTATCTCCAGCGCCCACCGGTTCGCGGTCACGGCGCCGTCCACGCGACACCGCGCGCTCGCGCCCATCTCGGCGAAGGCGTCGGTGCCCTCTTTGACGGCGATGGCCAAGACGCTCGCGCCGCGGTTCGCGTCGAAAAAAACGCGAACCGCCGCCACGTCTTCGTGCCGCACGCGCCGCGTCGCTCCCGTGACGCAGTCCTGAAACGACACACCTCGGAAACGAACGTCACGCGACGAAGCGCCGCCCGGCGCGCTGTGCCACACGACGCACTCGGACCACCCGTCTCCCGCGTTTTCAGTCTCATTCGTCTCGGCGTCGCCGCCGTTATCGAACTTGGTCTCGAACGTCGCCAGAAGCGGCGGCTGCGACGAACTCAGCAGCGGTCTCGACGGAACACCACCCGAGTTGCCCGTCTCCCGCGCCGACTCGAGTTCCCGCCTGGCGTTCGTGAGCTCCTCCCACAGCGCGCCCATGCGCCGCACCTGCGCGCGCGCCAGCGCCAGCTCCTCCTCGGTGGCGGCGGCGCGCCGCCGCGCCTCGCGCGCGGCGGCGGCGGCCTCCTCCGTCAGACGCGCCTGCTCCCGCAGCTGCCGCGCGAAGCGCGCGACGAGGCGACGAGGCGACGACGAGGAGACGACCGGGGTCATCGCCTCCAGCAACTCCGCCGTCTCGCGACGCACGCGGCGCCCCTCGGCGGTTTCGAGGGGCGACGCGAACGGCGGAGAAGCCTCCGCGGCTTCCTCCGCGACGCCGCACGCTTCTTTTTGACTAAATTTGACTTGCGGCGGCGGCGTCGCCGCGTCGGGGTTTTCCGCGAGCGCCTCGATGCGCGTCCTCGCGCTGAGGAACGCCGTCGGCGGGTTCCGGCGCAGGGTCACCGACCGACCGCTTCGCGCGCTCGCGCCGCCGAGGCTCTCGAGGCTCTCGAGGTTTTCGAGGCTCTCCGCTTTCGACGCGCGGGGAGACTCGGCTCGGGAAGAGTCGGACGAGACGCGCGGGGAAGAGCCTTCGGCGCCCTCCGAGCCTCGAAGACGCGCGTCAGTCTCGCGCGAAGACGCTTCCGAGAAGGAGAAAGACGTCGTCTCGTCGTCTTCGTCGTCTTCGTCTTCCCGATTCCCCGGACTAGCTATCTTCGCCGCCTCGAAGGCGCGCTCGTAGCAGCGCACGCACACGCGCGCGGCGACGAGCGCGCGTTTTTCTTCAAACGCCTGACTAAATACTTTGCAGACGGCGGGCTGCGCGGTTTCCGGGTCGAGCAGCAGCCGAGTGTCGACGCACCGCTTGCAGAACACGAGGCCGCACGCGCGGCAGTGGTGGCGACGGAGCGTGACCGTGAACGGGCGCGAGCACGGCGCGTTGCCGCACGCCTTCGCGTCCTTGTCGGGGACCCAGTGCGTTTTGGGTAACGACGGATGGCTGCGTCTCCGGAGGGCGGGCGCGCGGAACGGCCGCGACGCCCTCGCCTCGCCGGGGATGGACGGGCGCTCCGCGTCACCGGGCGCGGCGGAGGCATCCGGCGCGTCAGACGGGGCGCCCCGCACGCGGGGGGATGCCTCGGGCGTGTCGGGCGAGGCCGGGGACGAGGGATCGTCCCCGGTCGACGTCCCGGGCGTCTCGGGACGCGTCGGAAATCCCGAGGCGTCCCGAGGGACGTCCCCGAGGCACGTCGCGACTTTCGCGGGGGGGGGCGTGAGTCGCGCGTCGACCTGGCGCGCAGTCGCGGCGGTCATGGCGCGCGTTCGTGCGTCGCGAGTCTCAGCGCGAATGCGCTCCCGAGCGTCAGCGCCGGCGGGGACACCTGGCGCGCGCGCGCGACGTATGCAGGAACGGTCTTCGCAAGTTCCCCCTGAGCCGGGTTCGAAACGGCCGCGGATTGGACGGTCGGACGGACAATCGGACGAATCGACCTGGATTCCGCCCCAGAGAGGAAACTCAGGGACGTCCCGTCGTTTTCCTTTTCTCCCCGTAACGTCCGAGAACACGGCAGATCTCTCGACACTCGACCGTCGCGCCATGGCCTGCACCACGCAGACCGAGGTCATTCCGGGCCTTCCCGAACATGTCGTCAGTGTGCACGTGCTAAAATTCCTCGAAGACCCCGCTGACCTCGCGAGATTCACGACGGTGAGTCGCGCGGCGCGCGACGCCGTGGTGGCGACGAATCGTCACGTGCGAGAGCTCGAGGAGCAGGAAGCTGCGGAGCTGGGGTGCGTGAGCGCGCTGCGTCGGCTCGAACGTCGAGGTCTGCTGGACAAGCGTCACTTCTGCTCTGTCGCGGCGGGCAGCGGACATCTGCACGTCTTGAAGTGGGGACGCGAGGTCGGGTGCCCTTGGGACGCGTGGACGTGCGCCGCGGCAGCTTGGGGTGGCCATCTCGAGATGCTCCGGTATTTGCGCGCGAGCGGCTGCCCTTGGGACGCGCGGACGAGCGCGGCGGCGGCGATCCACGAAGACACCAGGCTCATCGAGTTCGCGCACACGAACGGCTGCGCGTGGAGCAAGTACACGTGCGCGAACGCGGCGAGCGTCGGGAATCTCGAGGCGCTGCGGTACGCGCGCGAGCGCTTCTGTCCGTGGAACGAGTGGACCCTTCTCGCCGCCGCGGAGAGAGGGCACCTCGACGTCCTGCGCTGGGCCAAGGCGCGCGGCGCGCCGTGGGACGCGCGCGTGGTCATCATGGGCGCGCGCGGCGGACACGAAGAGGCACACCTCGAGGTGCTGACTTGGGTACGCGCGGAGACGAAGTGTCGGTACGATGACACGATATGCAGGGCGGCGGCGGCGGCGGGCGCTCGGTACGTGGTGGACGGCATGCGCGACCGATGCGGCTGCCTGTGCGACGTGCACCGCGAAGAATGAGAGCCCTATATATGAACCTTACGGACCGAACATCAGGAGAGCGCTTTTACATAGCTCGTCGAGAGATTCGGCCACGAAGCGCCTCCCGGATATAGATAGTTTCTGTCCTTCCGTCGTCAGCACGCGTCGTCCGCGAGCTCCACCTCGTTCGTCGTGATCTGCTCCAGGGTCTGCCGTTTGCGGATGAGGTGCATTTTTCCGTCGCGACCGCGCATCACCTCGGGCGCCTCGGGGAAGGAGTTGTAGTTCTTGGAAGACATGCCCGCGCAGTAGGCGCCGGCGCCCTCCACCACGAGCATGTCCCCGCGTTCCACCGCGCCCATCTCGCGCTCGGCGATGGACTCGGCGTCGTCCGGGCCGGGCGTCAGCAGATCGCCGGACTCGCAGCAGTGGCCGACGACGACGTACTTCTCCGTCGTCGCCGGCGAGGTGCCGTCGGCGGCGACGGCGACGAGCGGGTGCTGCGCGGCGTACAGCGACGGGCGGAGCACCTCGGTCATGCCCGCGTCGAGTTTCAGGAACGTGTGCCCTTCGTCCGTGCCGGTCGTGACCTTGTCCTGCACGGTGGTCACGATCGCGCACGAGTTGGCGAGCAGAAACGTCCCCGGTTCGATCTCCAAACGGAGCTCGACGCCGGTTTCCTCGGCGTACGCCTCGAACAACTCCTTCACCGGGCTCCCGACGACTTGCAGATCGGTGGACTGCTCGTACGCCATGCGCCCCACCTTGTACCCGCCGCCGAGGTTCAGCGTCCGGACGGTGGGAAACGAACGGCACAGGTCCAGAGACATGCCGCTGGTTTTCGTCCAGACGGCGGGATCCGATCCGCTGCCGATGTGCGTGTGGATGCGCACCACGTTCAGGTCGTATTTCTCGCACAGCGCCTTCGCCTCCGGAAGGAGCTCGTGCCAAATCCCGAACGACGAAGAGGGCCCACCCACGTTGGTCTTGCCGGTGCCTCCCGAGCCGAGGCCGGGATTGAACCGCAGGCCGATGTCGCCCCCGGGGAACGCCTTCCCGAACGCCTCGAGCTGCGACAGCGAGCACGCGTTGACTTTCAGGCCCTTCTCGACGAGCTCGGGGAAGAAATCGGGAAACTCCTGCGTCGAGAGCGAGATGTCGGCGTAGTCGAAGCCCGCCTTGACGGCTCTGTGCACCTCGTACCCCGAGCTCGCGTCGATGTTCAGGCCCTTCTTGCGGAACACCTTTAGGATCGCCGCGTTGGGCGACGCCTTCATGGCGTACCGCACGGTCAGGCCGAACGCGTTGGGGAACGCGAGCGCCTTCGTGGCCTGCTCCTCGAGGCGCGCGAGATCGTAGACGTACGCGGGCGTACCGAACTCGTCGCGCAACGCCTTGGCCTCCTCGGGCTTAAGGAACTGCAGGGACTCCATCGCGGCGTCGCCCGCGGCGGCCACCTGCCGGACGCCGCGAGTGGCGCGCGCGGGGCGCGCGGAGACGCGCGCGCGCTTCGTGACGCTCGCGGACTTGGCGGCGGCGGAACGCACCGCGGGGGCGCGAACCCCCGCGAGGGAGGCGACGGAGGCGGACATCGCGACTGGGTCGGTGGCGGTGTCTGGATGTCGGCGAGATCGTCAGGCGCTGTGCCTTGTGACCGGTGATGTGAGGCGTGCGGCGTGGTTCGAGCGTTCGAGACGCGAGTCGCGGGAAGCGATCGCGAAACCGATGAGAGATTTCGACGCGTGCCGCGTTCGACTCGCATTCGGGCAAATGCGACGGTTCGGTGACGTGGCCTTACAAGTATATCCATCGTCCTCGGAGGTGGCGCCACTTCGCCGCCGCGCTCCACAGGAGTCACCCTCGACCTACGCCGACGATGCTTCGGTCCGCACCGCTCGCGCGTACCGCCCCGGAGGCGCCCTCGGCGCGCGTCTCCGCGCGCGCCGCCCCGGCGGCGCCCTGTCTCGGAACCGTCGCGCACGAGAGGCGTCGTCTCGAGACGAGATTCGGCATCCTCGGCGCGTCGAGGACGAGAACGTCCGCTTCCGTCTCGCGCGAGACGCGGGCGTCGCCGTCCGCGTCCACCTCAAGTGAATCATTCCGCGAGGTCCCTGCCTCGCCGCCCGAGCCGAGCTTCGAGCCTCAAGTGCAGGTGGGCCCCACGGTCGCGTCTTTGGCCATACTCGTCGCGTTCGCCGTCGTGAATCGGCGCGTCGCCGCCGCCGTGGACCGCCGAAAAGAGCGCGAGGACGCCGAGGAGGCGCTGCGGCTCGCGAAGCTGCGATCGCTGGACGGCAGCGCGGACTTCGACGAGGTGCAGAGCTTCGGGGACGCGCTGGAAAACGCGCGCGCGGCGGAAGCGGAGGCGCGCGAAGTGCTGGCGTTTCTAGGCGCGGACGTGCGAGTGCGCATGCCGCAGCCGCTCGGGAAGCCCATCGCGCAGGTCGAGGAGGAGGAGGCGAGAGTCGGCAGGGAGCTCGATCGAAGGCGCGAGGCGTCTCGATCGAACGACGACGGGAACGGACGAGAACGACGACGCGGGAGTGACGGAGACGACTCCGTCGACGGCGCTGGCCCGCCGGGATGGATGACGGCGACGGTTGGTTTCGTGCTGGCGATTCTCGGTTGGTCCGCCACCGGGCTGATCTTCTCGCCGGATCCCGCGGTGGGGCCGCCGCTCACCCCGGAACAGGTCGAGGAGCAGTTGGCCGTGCGAGGGTACGACGCGAAGCGTTTCGATTGAAGCGAGATCCGAAAGAGCCGTCGCGCGCGGAGAACCGTTTCGTAGTGAAAAAAAAATCATCCATCATCCGCCGCCGCGACGCGCTCAAACACGCGCGCGCTCCGGGTCATGCCCTTGAACTCCTGCGCGCACGCGCCGACGAACCGCAAGCCGGGGAACTCGCGGGCGAGCACCGTCTCCTCCGCGTCGGCGTCGTCGCCTTCGTCGGTCTCGAAACGGCGCGCCCGGTGGGTTTTTCCTCCACGAAACGGTTCTACTGCGCTGCCCCTTCTCGCCCTTCTCGCCGCGAGGTCCGCCCCCCGGTCGCCCTCCGTCTGCGCGGCGCCGAAAACCCGCGCTTCGCGCCGCGAGCGGTGCGTCGGCGCCAGAAACACGAGTCGGCCGCCGACGCGCAGCGTCCGCGTCGCCGAGCGAAACACCGGCCGCATGCAAAACACGCGCGTCGCGCGTTCCATCTCGCCGGCGTCGGCGCAGAGCGCGTCCTTCTCGCGCGCGCTTCCGCGCGCGATCCTCGGCGCGCGCAGCCCGTACGGCGGGTCGCACACGATCGCGTCGAGACACGCGCGTCGCGCGCGGGGCGGGCGCGCGAGTTCGTCGTCGCGTCGGTCGAGATCGTCGCGGCGACGCCTCGTTCCGCGAAGTGGCGACGCGTGCGCGTTGGCTGCCACGGCGTCGCGGACGCCGACGTTGGCGCTTTCCGCGCGTACGTCCGCGCCGAGCGCGAACGGCGCGCCCAGCGCGATCGCCGGAACGAGCAAACCGCCGGTTCCCGCGAACGGGTCGAACACCAGGCTGTGTCCCTGGATCCGCGCGAGGTTGGCGACGACGGCGGCGAGCGCGGGCGCGGCGGGCGCCGCGCGGTGAGGCGTTTTTATGTCTTCGCGCGCTCGGCGCCCTCGCGTCGGGGACGTTTCCCTTTCCTTCGCGTCGTCGTCGTCGTTCGTCTCCTCCGCCGAACGCGCGAGTCGCTCGGCGCGGCTTTTCGCCTCGTCGCGCGCTTCGTCCGTTTCTTTCGCCAATGTGGCACACGCGCGCACGTACCGCAGCGCCGCCTCCGCCGCCACCGGGCGGGTCAGGCAGAACGCGCGCCGAGTCTCGACCCAAGCGACGCACGCGTGCGCGCGGCGCTCGGGGCCTTTTTGTGACTGGATACTCCTACTAAGAGTCCCCCCCGAGGCGCCGGACCCGGACACGCGCTTTTTTTTTTTCGCCGCTCGAGCCGCACCCGTCCGTCTCGTCGTCGCGGTCCGGGTCCAGCCACGTGCCCCGCACGCACGACCGCAGCCACTTCTTCCCCGCCTTAGCGCCGAGCGCCGCGAGCGGCCCGCCGCCGTTCGCGGCCGTCGCGCCGGGGAAGCGCATCAGCAACGCGTGCGGGCGACGCGAGAAAAAGTCTTTGCGTCCTCCAGTCGTGTCCTCCTCCGTCAGCCCCGCCGGGGGCGACGCCTCCTCGAGCGCAACGATGGCCCGCCGCAGCGCCTCGCGGTCGCGTCCCTCGCACAGGATCTCGTGCAGCGTCCCGGCGACGAGCCGCGACCCGATGCGTGACGCGACGGCTTCGCTCATCGGGCGTTTCACGGGAGAAGGACCCGTCGAGTGGCGCATGCGCGCGCGCGCAGCCTCCGTCTCTTCCGAGTTTCCCAGAGGCGACGACGCATCGTCTATTTGCCCGCCCGAGCGTGCGTCCCTGGTGAACAACCCGTGGAGCGCCAGGAACTCCTCCACGGCGAAGTCCGCGAGGGGCTCGCTCCACGGGCGCGCGAGCACGTGGCAGCCCTCCGTGGAGGGGCAGAGCAGGTGCTCGCGCATGACACCCTGAGCGATAACGCCTGCGACGAAGCGAGGGTGCACTTTTTCATGTCAGGTTCTGGGAGAAATGCGCCTCACCTCGAACGCGTTCGTTCGCTTTCCGATCACCACTTCACAGGCGCACCGGCACGATGCGCGCGGCGTGTTTCGCCGCCCCGGCCGCGCCTCGCTCGAGGGCTCGACCCGAAAGACGCGGTCGGGTCGCGCGGCGGCGAGGCGGACCCGCGGCGAACGCGTCGACGCGCGATGTCGGGACGGACGAAGCAGAGCCGAAACAGAAAAACCGCGACGATCGACCGGTCGATCCTCCGGGCGCGACGCTCAGTCGACGCCTCGGGCTGGTGATGGGCACCACCGCTCTCGCGCAGGTGGTCCCCGCGCGGCACTCTTTGGTCGACCCCCCTCGCGCGTCCGCCAAACTCGCGCTCGAGTACGACGGCGTCCCCGCGGTGGCGTACGCGTTCGACGCCACCCTGGAGGTGGTGGCGCTGCGGGGCAGCGTCCCGAGCCAGTGGGAGGCGGAGTTCAACAAGACGCTGCGCAAGGGCAAGCTCTCGCTGAGCACGGTGGCGACGCCGAGGGAGGCGTACGACGTCCTGAAACGCGCGTGCGCGAGCGTCGGGGCATTTCCCGGAACGGGCGCGCCGCCCACGACGCCGAGGCCAGGCGTGCCCGGCCCCGGGGGCTTCGCTCCGCCCACCCCCGAGCAGCTCGCCGCGGATGCGCGAAAGAAAAAGGAAAAGCCCAAACGCGGTGACGGGAAGAGCAAGACGGCCAAAGCGGACGTGGTGTCTCTCGGAGACGAGTATCTCGCCGCGGCGGTCGCGAACGGCTTGGTCGCGCCGCTCGATACGGCCGTCACCGCAAAAGCGTGGTACGCGCGTTTGCCCGCGCGGTGGCGTCGTTTGGCGTCGCGATTCCCGGACGGCACGCCCGCGCCGCCGCCGCCTCCGAGCGGCTCCGGCCGCGCGGCAGCGGCGGCGGGCGCCCCCTCCGTCGTGTACGGCGTGCCCTACCGGTGGGGCGCGACGCTGATCGCGTACCGCACCGACAAACTCGATCGTGACGTCACGCGATCGATCGACGAAAACGGCGGGATCGACTGGGCCGACCTGTGGCGTCCGGAACTGCGACGCCGCGTGGCGGTCGGGGGCGGCCCCCGCGCGTTGTTGACGGCGTCGCTTCGCGCGGAGGGTTTGTCGGCGAACGACCCTCGGGGCTTAAAGGAGTTGCCCGGCGTGCGCGCGAGGCTGTGCGGTTTGCGGGACGACCAGTTGTTGACGACGGACGAGACGCAAGTCGTGCAGGCGCTCGCGAACGGCGACGCGTGGGTCGTCGTCGGGCCGTCAGACGACCTCCTGGCGTTGGCGCGCCGGTCGAGTCTGGTGTCGGTGGCGGTTCCGCGAAGCGGCACGGCGCTCTTCGCGGATGTCTGGTGCGTTCCGACCACCGCCGCCGCGAAACCGGGCGGCGTCTCGCCGCTCGTCGACCAGTGGTTCGACTACACCACGCAGCCCGCGCGCGCGAACCTGCGGAGCGGTCTGAAAGGCGGCGTCGCCACCGTCGCGTTTGACGGCGCGCGCGTGCGATACGAAGTCGCCCGGATGGACGAACCGGCGGGGGGCTTCGTCGGCACGCGCGACGAAGAAGCGCGAACGCGGGAGTCGTCGTTTTCCACGTTCGTTCGCGACGCGTTCGCGGGGGGCGACGCCACGCCCGGGGATCTTACCCGGGGGGGGATGCCGCCCGACGAAACCTGGGCGCGGTCGGAGTTTCTCGACCCGTTGTCGCCGCGCGCGCGCGACGGGTACAACGCGCTGCTCCGCGAATGGGCCCTTCGACAGTGAGAAGGAAGAAAAAAAAAAAAACGCGCGCCGAGATCATGATATTATTACTATTACGGTAGAAGCGTTAACAGCGTTTCCTTCTCATCAGCTTCTCTCACGCGTCAACCGACCATCGCCACCAAGTCCTCTCCCGACCCGCAGAGCAAACCCGTGCTTCCGACGATTATGTCCTCCACCTCGGCGCGGGGTTCGGCGTCGCCGAAAAAACCCGCGCCGCGCGCGACAGCGGCGGCGGCGGCGCGCGCGGAGCAAATCTCCCGCGCGGTGATCCCTCCGAGCACGAAAATCAGCACCGTCGGCGCGTCCGAGGGCTTCGGTTTAGACACGAGCGGTGGGCCGCGAAGCCCGAAACTCCCGAGCACGCCCCCCACGCCGGATTTCAGGAAACCGCCCAAACTCGACGCGACGTGCGCGACGTCATCGCACGCGTTCGGCTCGTCGTCGGCGGCGGCGGCGCCGCCGTCTGCGCCCACCGAGACGCGCTCGGCGAGCTCCTTCACGAGGCTCCGGTGCGTGTCGCCGAGCCTCCCGGTCGAGGCAGAGCCACGTCCAGCCTCGACGAAGTCGACGAGACTGCCGCAGCTGGCGTACCGCCGGCGCGCGAGCGCGACGTCGCCCAGGCTCCGCAGGAAACGCTCGCACGCGTCCCGGGTCTCGCCGACCAACGCCGCGCATTCGCGATTCCGCGACGACGCGAGCCGAGACGCGAGGTCCGCGCCGAGCCAAGCCGGCGGCGGCTCGTTCGCCGTCTCGTCGAGCTCGTCGAGCTCGTCGCGTTCGTCTTCGTCGAGGTGGTCCTCGGGGTCGTCCGAGCGCGAAAACGACGCGACTAAAAAATCGGCGAGCGCGTCGCGCAGGCGCGACTCGTCGCCGCGCGCGAACGGCGACGCCGACGCGAGACGCGCCGCGTCTCGCCTGTTTTTCAGACTGTCTTCCCCCTCCGTCGTCGCCGCGCCCCCGTCGGATTCTTGGTCGTCGAAAAACGCCTCTTCGTCCTCCAAAGACCCGAAGTCCACGCGCCCCAAACCGAGCGCGCGCCGCTCGAACGCCGCCGCCTCCCCCGCGGCGGCGTACGCGGCGACCGCCAGCGCCGCCGCGGTCGTCGCGGTGAGCCCGCGCGTTTTTTTTTTTTTTTTCGGTCCGCCTTCTTCCAGCGGTCGCCCCGCGCGCGAGAGCGTCCTTCGCAGGCTCTCCGCCACCGCCGCCGCGGCGGCGCCCTCGCCCGCGCGCGCCGCGACGGCATTCGCGGCGTCGCGCGCCATCTCCCGCGCGGCGGCGGCGAACGAGAACCCGTCCCCCGCGTCGGCGTCGGCGTCCAGACGCGTCGCGACGTCCGGCGAGCTTTTTTGCCGTTCGGCCGTCTCCGCCTCACCGTCTTCCAGGCACGCGGCGACGAGGGAAACCGTTTGAACCATCGCGCCGCGCCTCAGCCGCAGTCGCGGGTCACACAGGAACGGCACCAGCGACGAACGCAGCTCCGCCGAGGAGACGTCGGAGCCTCCGTTTGGAGAGAAGACGACGCCTTCCGCGCGCGCCGCGTCGGCGACCCACCGGCGCGCGGCGACGGCGGTTTGGAGAAGCGTCCGCCGCGTCGACGCGTCCGCGAACCGACGCGCCTCGGCGTCGTTCGGGTGCGCGAGCGTCCCGTCGACGACGGGCACACAGTCTCCCGAAACACACCGCGGCGGGTTCGAACCGATCGCGCGCGCGTCGCACGCGTCAAGCGTTTTTTTTTTCGGGTCGCCAAAGCGGAACGCGAGATCCGTTCGCGCGAAGGTCTTTCGCGGCGGCGTCGTCGCGCGCGCGTTCCCAGTCTTTGAAAAGCGCAAACGCGCGGCGGCGGCGAGAAACGCGTCGTCCTCCTCCCCTCTGAACGCCGCGTCCAGCGCGGGCGTCGCCAAGTCCGCGACGCGGTCCACCAGAACCAACGCGCACGGCTTTCCGTCACGGCGCTGCTGGTGGTCGCGGCGGCGCTCCGCGGGCGGGCCCGCGGCGGAGACGGCGCGCGCCACCGCGCGCGCCGTCCGCCCGAGCGCGAAACACTCGAACCTGGAAAACCCGGCGACGGTGTACCCGATGTGCGCGAGCGTCGCCGCGAGGACGCCCACGCCCGCGGGCGCGGGCGCGTCGCCGCCGTCCTCCTCCGTGCCGTCCTCGTACGAAGGGCAGAGCGTCGCGCGCTCGTCCCTGTCTCGTTCCCGACGAGCGCTCAGGCGCGCCGTCGCCGCCGCCGAGTCCGCGGGGAACGCGAACGCGCCCGCGCTCAGCGGGACAAACGGCGCCGGGAAGCGCGCCGCGACGAAACGCGCGTCGTTCGTCGACGCGCGTCGCGTCGGGAGCTCATCCGGATTTGAAAAACGCGTGTCACGCTCGACGTCGCTCTCTTCGTTCGCTCTCATCGTCCCCTCGGCGTCGAGGTCTGTTCGAACGCGAGTCGAACGCGCGGGAACGCGCGCATCGTCGTCGCCCGCGTCGTCGTCCGATCCCCAGTCGCCCCAATCCGCCGCCGCGAACGCGTTTGCGTTCTCCGCGCTCTCCGCGTCGTCGAGCTCCGCGGAGCGCCTTTTCGTCGGTTCGCCTCTTCCTTCGTGTCGTTCGTCACGCGAGGAAGACGAAGCGTCGCCAGCCGCCGAATCGCCCGCGAGAAGAACGGAAAGCACGCTCGCTCTCAGCGCTCGCTCCTGCTTCGCCTCGGCGTCCGCCGCAATCTCGTTCGCCGCCGCCGCCGACGCGCCGGCGGCGCGCGCGGCGGCTCTTTCGCCCGCCGCGTGCGCCTCGGCGGCGGCGGCGGTGGCGACGAGAACCCGGGAGGCGCGCGGCCTCTGTCGCACCAGCGCCACGACATCAGGCGCGACGGTTTTTAAGAATCTGTGCGTGAAGATCACCACCGGCGCGTCCGCGGGGAGGGGTGCGCCGGCGACGTCGACGAGCGCGGCGAGACTCTCTTCTGAAGGATCGTTCGCGGAGCGGGAAAAGCAAGCTCGCCCGTCGTCGGTCCGGTCGTCCGGAAACGCGTTCGCCGTCGTCGCGGCGCTCGCGACCGGCAGCGCGAACACGTTCCTCGCCCCCAACCCCAGCAGGAAGCTCGCGCCGCAGGCGTAGTGCGCGGTCTCCGCGGCGCCGTCGTCCAGGAACACCGCGGCGCCGGCGATGTCCGGCGCGAAGTCCGCGAACGCGCGCCTCGACTCCTCGACGAGATCCAGCGGCCCCGCAGTCGCGAGCGACTCGCGCGTCGCAGCGGCGCCCTCCTCCGCGAGGCGCCGGAACATCTCCTCGCGCTCCGCCGCTCGTCCGGCGCGACGTCTCCGCGTCGGCGCGGCGGCGTCTGAAGCGCAGAGCGCTGACGCGGAGCGACTGGTTCGCGCGGACGCCGAAAATCCTCCCGAAGCGCGGTCGTCCGTTTCACGTGACAGGTGACACGAAGTTTCGAAGACGCATTCGCGCGGCGAGGAAAACTGGGACGACGCGCGCGCGATCTTAAAGGAGCTCGAGTCACGTATAAATAACACACCGCGCGCGCTTGTCTCTCGGCTTCACGGTGGAAGAAGACGGACTCTAGTTGTTCTGCCTGCGGAGCTCGAAGTGCGCGAACTCCACGAGGAACGTGGACGCGACGAGCGCCGCTCTTTGTTTGGGCGTCGCGTTGGGAGGGAACCGAAGCACCAAGTTGGAGCGCTCGGTGAGACCGCCGCAGTTGCACCCCGGCCAGACGTTGGCGACGTGCCCGACGACCACGCTCTCCGAGGCGTCGAGCACGTCCATGTCGTAGTCGCGGTTGCAGCACGAGGGCGCGAAGCAGTTGTTGCCGCGGCTGCTGTACAGCTCGCCGACGCGCATGTGGAACGTGGTGTTGGCGGGCGCACCCGGAGCGTCGTATGTCTCCGCGGAAAACTGCCGCGTGCACGGCCAGCAGCACTTGAACTCCTCCTCGGCGCGCGCCGCGGGGACGCCCGCGGCGTCGTACAGGGTGATCTCCTGGGGAGAGACCAGGCAGCAAGGGCACGGGATGGAGCACTTGAACGGCCTGTGCAGGGAGAAGAACGTCTGCCCCGCGCCGTCCTTGAACGCCATGTCGAACTTGCGAATGGGCGTGCAGCACTGCCGCTGGCAGCACTCGCTCTCCTCCTTGGCTTTCAGCAGAGGCGCGAACTCGTTCTGCGCGCGGAAGTGCTGGAGCCAAGACTCGGGGAGCGTGCCGCGCGCGGGGTCGGGGATGGCGCCCGCGGGGATGGGCGTGATGTGGTACCGGTTCTTGGTCTCGCACGAGGTGAACGCCTCGAGGAGCTCGACCCTCTGCTGAATGTACAAACCGTCGATGGAGCCGAGGAACCCGAGGCCCGCGTCGGGAGGAGGCTGCGCCGTCATCATCTGCGGAGGGGGGGGGGCGGCGTAGCCGGGCTGGGGCTGGCCGTAGGGCGCCTGCATGGGCGCGGGGGGAGGGGGGTAGTACGACATCGCGGCGCGCGGCGTGTTGTGACGCGCCGTCAAACGATCAACACCGCTGACGTCGGAACAAAATCGTCGCTTCGACAAACGAGAACAACACGATATTTTGACGATTTTGGTGACTGACGATGCATACCTTAGTATGAAGTCGAACCCACTTTCGAGTCAAAAAAAATCTTTTTTCGTTTCGAAAAGATTTCACTTTCCAACGCTTTTTCGCTCGCGGAGACGCGCGAAGTGCCCCACACTCCACCATGCGCGCTTCGACGTGCGTCTTCCCCGCGCCCCGGCACACATCGCCTCTTCGTCGCCTGCCCGACGGACGCGCGCGCTGCGCGCGCGCCGCGCGGCGCGTCGTCGTCGCCGCGAACGCTTCACCGCGAGACGACGCGGGCGACAAAAAGCCACTGCACGTGCACGTCGGCGCGGGGAAGCTCGCGATGGGCCTCGTGATTCCCTCTTTGCTGGAGTCGGAGGTCCCCACGGTGGTGCTGCAGACCACGCGCGCGCCCTGGAACGGCGTGCGCGCGAGCGCC